>Ga0070739_10000133_pt1 | contig 161388 bp, 152 predicted proteins | sample Coa_R1_7_FD_66445 | JGI IMG/M metagenome (GOLD analysis project Ga0070739, IMG submission 66445) | Surface soil microbial communities from Centralia Pennsylvania, which are recovering from an underground coalmine fire - Coalmine... | ecosystem: Environmental > Terrestrial > Soil >...
GAGGTCGGCTGCCGGCAAGCGACCCGACGACCACCATCACACCGCCCGTCACGACCATCAGGACCGAGGATCTCCGCCGCTCACCCGCCCCGCGAACCGATAGCGACCCACGCTCCTAGGTCGTGCGCGCGAGGAGCGCCAGCAGCTCGTAGACCACCTGAGCCGCCGCCAGCCCCGTGAGCTCGGCGTGGTCGTAGGCGGGGGAGACCTCGACGACGTCAGCCCCGGCGATCGGCAGGCCGTCGAGACCGCGCAGGAGCTCCTGGAGCTCGCGCGTGGTCAGACCGCCCGGCTCCGGGGTGCCCGTGCCGGGCGCGTGCGCCGGGTCGAGCACGTCGATGTCGACGCTCACGTAGACCGGCCCCTCCCCCACGCGCTCGCGCATCCTCTCGATCGCCCGGGCGACCCCCTCGCGGGCGATCTCGACGGTGGAGATCAGGCGGTAGCCGAGCGCCTCGTCCTCCTGCAGATCGCCGCCCGCGTAGAGGGGCCCCCGGATCCCCACGTGCATCGAGCGCGCCGTGTCCAGCACGCCCTCTTCGGCCGCCCGCCGAAACGGCGTGCCGTGGGTGTAGGAGGCGCCGAAGTAGGTGTCCCAGGTGTCGAGATGGGCGTCGAAGTGCAGCAGCGCGCAGCGGCCGCGCCGGGCGTTGACGGCGCGCAGCAGCGGCAGCGCGATCGTGTGGTCGCCCCCGATCGTGACCAGGCGCTCGGCGCGATCCAGCGTCGCCAGCGCGGCCGCCTCGATGTTCCCCACCGCCTCCTCGATGACGAACGGGTTGATCGCGGCATCGCCGGCGTCGGCCACCTGCTGGACCTCCCAGGGGTGGACGTCGAGCGCGGGGTGGTAGGGCCGCAGCAGCTTGGAGGCGGCGCGGACGGCGCCGGGGCCGAAGCGGGCGCCGGGGCGGTAGGAGACGCCGCTGTCGAACGGCGCGCCGAGGATCGCCACCGCCGCCCGGCCCACATCCTCCAGGCGCGGCAGGCGGGCGAAGGTGTCCGGGCCGGCGAAGCGGGGCCGCTCGCGGGCGTCGGGGGGGCCGAGCGGGTCGTTCACCCGACGGAATCCTACGTCGCGCCGCGGCCGGCCGGGCGGTTCCCGTTTCTCACCGACCGACCGCCGGAGCGGGCGCGGGCGACGACGGCGGCGGAGGCGCCGGCGTGCTGCCCGGCCGCTTCGGGGCGGGAGCGGGCGCGACGCGCGCCGCGGCGACCGGGAGGCTCAGGCGCACTTCCAGCCCGCCGCCGCGACGCGGGCGGATATCGAGCGCGCCGCGGTGGGCGCGCACCACCGAGGCGACGATCGACAGTCCGAGGCCGAAGCCGTCCGGCCCGCGCACCAGCCGGGCAAACGGCTCGGTCAGGCGGCGAGCATCCTCCTCGCTGATCGGAGGACCGCTGTTGCACACCTCGAGCCGGGCGCAGCCGCTCGCGTCCCGGTCGGTGCGGACGGCGAGAAAGCCGCCTCGCCGGTTGTGGCGAATCCCGTTGTCGATCAGGTTGGCGATCATGCGCTCCAGCAGCGCGGCCTCACCGCGCACGGGCGCCGGCGCGAGCTCGTCGCGGACCTCCACCCGCGCGTCCACGGCCCGAGCGTGCAGGTCGGTGATGCAGTCGCCCGCCAGCGCCGCGAGGTCGACGGTCTCTTCCCGTCCCGTGGCCGCCTCGCTGCGAGCGAGCGTGAGCAGCCCTTCGATGAGCCGCTCGCAGCGGTCGATCGACTCGCGCACCGCCTCCGCCATGCGCCGGAGCTCCTCGGGCGGTGCGTCGGGATCGGCCAGCGCGACGTCCACCTCCGTCCGCATGATCGCCAGCGGCGTGCGCAGCTCGTGCGAGGCGTTGGCGACGAAGTGGCGCTGGCTGGTGAAGGTGGCCTCGAGCCGGGCGAGCATCGTGTCGAAGGTGTCCGCCAGCTCCCTGAGCTCGTCCTGGGGCCCGTGCAGGGCGATCCGCTCACCGAGGTTCTCGGCCGAGACCCGGCGGGCGGTGGCGGTGATATGCCGCAGCGGCCGCAGCACACGCCCGGCGAGCAGCCAGCCGGCCCCCACCGCCAGGACGGTCATCGCCACCAGCGCCGCGACGTACTCGATCAGCAGCCTGTGCAGGGCGGCGGCGCGCAGCTGAGCGCGCGCGGCGGCGGCCACGCTGGCCTCGGGCGAGCCCGGCAGGAATCGGAAGCGCCGGAACAGGTCGCCCTCGGGAGGGACGACGCCCAGCTTGAGCAGCTGGGCCCGCACGGCGGCGAAGTTCGGGTGCGCGTCCAGGTTGTGACGGACGAGCAGGTAGCCCAGCGTCAGCAGCACCGCGCCGGTGATCAGGAACGTGCCACCGTACAGGGCGGTCAGCCGCAGGCGCACGGTGGGGGCCGGGCGCCTCATCAGGCGAGCCGGTAGCCGACGCCGATCACGGTCTCCACCGGCGGCGGGTCGCCGAGCTTGCGTCGTAGCGTCATGATCGTCATGCGGACCACGTTCGTGAACGGGTCGGTCTGCTCGTCCCACACCCGCTCCAGCAGCTGCTCGGCTGACACCGCTGCGCCGTCGGCCTCCATCAACGCCTCGAGCACGCCGAACTCCTTGCGCGCCAGCGCGATCTCGCGGCCGTTGCGGGTGACGGTGCGCCGCGCCGGGTCCAGCTCGATGTCTCGATGGCGCAGGACCGGGGGACGGCTGGGGAGCGACCGGCGGGCCAGCGCACGGATGCGCGCCACCAGCTCGGCGAAGCGAAACGGCTTGGGCAGGTAGTCGTCGGCGCCGAGCGAAAGGCCCTCGACGAGATCCTCCAACGAGCCGGCGGCGGTCAGCATCAGGATCCCGGTCTCCGGCCGCTCGGCGCGCAGGCGCCGGCACACGTCGTCGCCGTGGACGCCCGGGAGGTCCCGGTCGAGGACGAGGACGTCGTAGCGGACCACGCGCGCCTTGAACAGCGCCGCGTCGCCGTCCGGCGCCAGGTCGACCGCCATCCCCTCCCGTCGCAGGCCGCGGGCGATCGCATCGGCCAGGCGCCCCTCGTCCTCGGCGATCAGCACGCGCACGCCGTCAGGATGACGGTTCCGGCGTAAGAGCCGCATAAGACGTGTAAGCTCCGGGTAGCGCGACGATGACATCAGTCGATGTCACGTCATCCTGCGTGATCGTCTAGCACCGGAGCATGGCCAGCGAACCGAACCTCGCCGAGCGCGGCATGGCCGCAGGGCTGCGCGCGCTCAACTGGCTGGCCGCCTCCGACCTGCTCGACCGCCTCGGCCTGCGCGAGCCGACCGAGCGGTTCCTGCACGGTGCCGCCAGGACCAGCGCGCGCACCGCCACCCGCGCCGGGCGCACGTTCGCCGCGGCGCAGCGACGCTCCCGTCCCGCCCGCCAGCCGCGCGCCGGCCGAAGCGACCTGTTCGACATCGAGCCCACCGAGGAGCAGCGGATGCTCCAGGAGTCCGTGCGCGACTTCGCCACGGCCCGGCTCCGTCCGGCCGCCCAGGAGGCCGACGCCGCCTGCGCCGCGCCGCCGGAGCTGCTCGCCCAGGCGGCCGAGCTCGGGCTGACCATGGTGGGGGTTCCCGAGGAGCTGGGCGGCGCGGTTCAGGAGCGCTCGGCCGTCACCTCGGCCCTGATGAGCGAGGCCCTGGCCCAGGGCGACATGGGCATCGCGCTGGCCTGCCTGGCCCCGGCGGCGGTCTCCACCGCGCTCAGCCTGTGGGGCGACGCCGAGCAGCAGTCGACCTACCTGCACGAGTTCGTCTCCGACGACGTGCCCGCCGCCGCCCTGGCGCTGCTCGAGCCGCGCCCCCTGTTCGATCCCTTCGCGCTTCAGACCCGCGCCCGCCGCGCCGCGTCCGGCTTCGTGCTCGACGGCGCCAAGTCGCTGGTGCCCCGCGCCTTTGACGGAGAGCTGTTCATCGTCGGCGCCGAGCTTCAGGGATCGGGCCCCTCCCTGTTCATCGTCGAGTCCGGAACCGAGGGCGTGACCGTCGAGCCCGAGCCGGCGATGGGCGTGCGCGCCGGCGCGACCGGCCGGCTGACCTTCGAGGGCGCCAAGCTCCCCGAGGGCGCGCTGCTCGGTGGGGCCGATCCAGCCGTCTACGCCGAGTGCGTCGCGCTCGCTCGGCTGGGCTGGTGCGCGCTGGCGGTCGGCACCGGCCAGGCCGTGCTCGACTACGTGATCCCCTACGTCAACCAGCGCAAGGCGTTCGGCGAGCCGATCTCCCACCGCCAGGCGGTGGCCTTCATGGTGGCCAACATCGCGATCGAGCTCGATGGCATGCGCCTGGCCACCTACCGCGCGGTCAGCCGCGTGGACCAGGGGCTGCCGTTCTCCCGCGAGGCGGCGCTCGCTCGCCGCCTGTGCTCCGAGCGAGGTGCCCAGATCGGCTCTGACGGCGTCCAGCTCCTCGGCGGCCACGGATACGTCAAGGAGCATCCGGTTGAGCGCTGGTACCGCGACCTTCGCGCCCTCGGCGTGATGGAGGGAGGGCTTCTGCTCTGATGGCGATCAACCTGGAGGTCCCCAAGAAGTTCGAGCAGCTGACCAGCCAGGCCCACATGGTGGCGGTCGAGATCTTCCGCAAGAACTCGCGCAAGTACGACCGGGCCGAGCACGAGTACCCCAAGGAGCTCGACATGCTCGCCGCCGTGATCCAGGGCGCCAATCCCGCCGGGGCGGGCGCCGGAGCGGTCGGCGGCGGCGACGGGTCCTCCTCGCGCGAGGACACCGGCAACCGTAACGGCTCCAACATGGCCACGCTGCTGGGGCTGATGGAGCTGTGCTGGGGGGACGTGGGACTGCTTCTGACCATGCCCCGTCAGGGACTCGGCCAGGCCGCGATCGCCGCGGTGGCCGACGAGGAGCAGCTGCGCCGCTTCGGCGGCAAATGGGCCGCGATGGCGATCACCGAGCCCGAGGCCGGCTCGGACTCGGCCGCCATCCGCACGACCGCGCGGTGGGACGAGGACGCCCAGGAGTACGTGCTCAACGGCGAGAAGATCTTCGTCACCTCGGGCGAGCGGGCCGAGCTGGTCGTCGTGTGGGCATCGCTCGACCCCTCCAAGGGCCGCGCGGCGATCAAGTCGTTCGTGGTCGAGCGCAGCAATCCGGGGTTGAAGCTCGACCGCCTGGAGCACAAGCTGGGGATCCGCGCCTCGGACACCGCCAACTTCGTGCTGGAGGACTGCCGGGTGCCCAAAGAGAACCTGCTCGGCTCGCCGGAGATCGACACCAAGCGCGGCTTCGGCGGCGTCATGCAGACGTTCGACAACACCAGGCCGCTGGTGGCCGGGATGGCGCTCGGCGTGGCGCGCGCCTGCCTGGACCGGACCCGTGAGCTGCTCGACGAGGCGGGGATCGCGATCGACTACGACCGCCCGCCGCACGCCCAACCGGCGGCGGCGGCCGAGTTCATCTCGATGGAATCGGATTGGGAGGCGGCCCGGCTGCTCACGCTGCGGGCGGCCTGGATGGCCGACAACCGCAAGCCGAACTCGCTGCAGGCCTCGATGGCCAAGGCGAAGGCCGGCCGGGTGGGCACCGACATCGCGCTGCGGTGCGTGGCGCTCGCCGGCTCGATCGGCTACGGCGAGGGCGAGCTGCTCGAGAAGTGGGCCCGCGACGTCAAGATCCTCGACATCTTCGAGGGCACCCAGCAGATCCAGCTTCTGATCGTCTCGCGCCTGCTGCTCGGCAAGACCTCAGCCGAGCTGAAGTAGGGCGCGAAGATCGCGAAGCGCGCCCCGCGCGTCGAGCTCGAGGCGGCGGTCGGTGATGCGCATCGGCCTGATGTCCATCGCCAGCAGCCGGGCGTCCTTGACGCGGTCCTTCTCCATGTCCGCGACCGCCACGTGGTAGGGGCGGCCGTCCAGCTCGAGCGCCAGCCGCTGCCGCGGCCAGTAGCAGTCGATCTCCCAGCCGTCGATCGTCACGTTGCGCAGCGGCGGCGGGATGTCGGGGTGCTGGGCCAGCAGCCGGTCGAAGGCGTGCTCAAGCTCGGATTTGCGATCCGGGCCGGGCCGGTAGGCGGCGAACGCGCGCCGGAGCCGGACGATCCCCGGCCGGCGGGCGTGGCGCGCCAGCACGCCCTCGACCTCCGCTACGTCGAGGACGCCCGTGCGCGCCGCCTGGGTGATCAGGCGGTCGAGCTCGCGCGGCTTCTCGCGCCGCGCGAGCTCGACGAGCGTGCGGGCGACCGTGCTCACCCGCAGGCCGTTGCGGGTGGTGACCTCGGCGGCGGGCACCTCAACCGATGGGCGGTGGACGATCAGGCCGCGGCGGGGGCCTCCCGTCGGCGTGGTCACCTCGATCGCCCTCACCGCCACCACGCGCAGGCCCCACACGGCGGCCGCCGTCCGGTGGCTGAGGAAGGCCGCGGGCCCGCAGGCCAGCAGCGCCGCGGTGAGGTGGGCCTGGTCCACGAGCCGGCGGTGCCCGACGGCGAACACGCCACGGTGGATCCGGTGCAGGTGACCCCGCGCGGCGAGCCGCTGCACCTGCTGGTAGCTGAGCCCGCAGTCCAGCAGCTGCTCCAGCGATATGACGCCGAACTGCCGCTGAGCGGTCCGCACGACCTGACTCCAGACAACTTTCAATCGCGATGCGAACGAAACCTGTCCCGAGTCACCCACTCGGCGCACGGTGACAGGAAAAGAGTGACGTGCAGCCACAGATGTGTCACAACTTCGTGACAAACGGGGCGCCCGGGCGGGTGGGCGCCCGGGCAGGTGGGAGTGCGGGCGGGTGGGAGTGCGGGCGGGTGGGAGCGCGGGCGGGTGGGAGCGCGGACGGGGGGCGTCGCGGGCGTCGGCGGGGCGCCCGCGGCCGCGCTCACCCCGCCGGGTCGCGAAGCGCGATGATCCCGCCGAGCGTGCCCAGGTACTCGACGCCGGCCGGGCTGATCGAGATCCCGGCGTAGTTGTTGTTGTAGCCCAGCCCGGTCCCGGCGTAGGACTGATAGACGACGCGACCGGTGCGGAAGTCGAGCGTCGTCCAGTACCAGTCGTTGTTTGCGTCGACCGTGTACGTGTACACCAACCCGTTCCCCAGCGACAGCTTCGACACCACGCTCGGCACGCTGACCGCATAGGTCGTCCAGACCAGGTGGCAGCCGCGGCCGTCGCGGTCGACGTCCACCCGCGCGAACCCGGGCGCCGTGGCCTGGCCCTGCACCGACTGCGGCCCCTCGTACCCGTAGTTGTTCTCGATCAGGTAGGAGCGCCCGGCGGCGATCATCGCGTTCTCGTCCGCGCTCTGGCCCTGGTGGAACACCGGCACGCGGCAGACGAGCCGGGAGACCGGCACCCGCCGCCACCGGTGATGCCGACGCACCCGCCGGGTGGGGTGGACGGCGGTCCGGTAGATCACCACGTCCATCGGATCCTCGTTGTCGTTGATCCCCACGTAGCGGCCGCCGCCCGCCAGCACCGGCGTGGTCCCGGTGCCGGCGTCCAGCTGCCCCGGCTTGCTGATGCCGTCGTTGGGATAGGCGATCTGCCAGCTGATCCTCGGCACGCCCCCGGGCCCGGCGACGAAGCGGTAGAGCTTCTGGGTGGTCGGGATGTACACGCCGTCGTGCGAGTCGGTGGCCAGCGACTTGGTGATCTCGCCGTCGGCGCCGGCTCCCAGCCTTCTCAGGTGGACGGCGCCGCTCGACAGGTTGAGCGTGCCGACCACGCCGTCCTGGCGGGCGGTGAACCACACCAGACCGCGCGAGTCGGGCAGCTGCGAGGTGATCTCCTCGTTCGCTCGCAGGCCCAGCGGGTAGGACCGCACGAGCCTGAAGCCCGGCGCTCCCGGCGTCTCGGCGATCACGTCGATCTCGCCGCTGGTCGTGCCGGTGACCACCTCATCCCGGTTGTCCAGGTAGAAGTAGCCGCCCGCCGAGAAGTCCTGGAAGATCTTGGTGCCCGGGTTGAGCATCAGGTCCTCGGCGGTGCGCGGCGGCAGCGCGAAGGTGGCCAGCGTCTGAAGCGTGCGCGGGTCGAACATGTACAGGGTCGGCCCCGCCAGCCCGATGCAGATCGAGACCACGCGCCCCGCGCGGTCGAAGGTGATCGAGCCGCAGTCCCGCCCGGGGCCGGGGGTCGGGGTGGTGGCCAGCCAGCTCGAGAAGGTCTGCGGCGAGCGCCCGAGCGGCCCGCCCCACGTGTACGCGTCGCTCTGCCACCCGTCGTCGTGGATCTCCGAGACGCCGTTGGGGGCCATGAAGCGGTTGCGCGGGATCGGTCCTGTCCCGCGAACCGGCCGCGGAGCCCAGGGGTGGCCGAGGTACGCGGGCGCCGGCGGCACGTTGACCGAGGGAATCGGGACCGGGCCCTGAGCCCGCGCCGGCGCGGGAAGCAGGCCGGCGCCCAGCCCGGGAAGCAGCCCGGCGCCCAGCGCGGCGAGGGCGATTGGGCGTCTGATCACAGCCCGGAGGCTTCCCTTCTCAGCACCTGCCATGCGCACGCGACGTCCTCCTCGGTGGTCCGCATCTGACCGACGGCCAGCCGGAGCACGTACCGGCCGTCCAGCACCGCATGGGAGAGGAACACCTCACCGGTGGCGTTAACCCGCGCCAGAAGCTCGCGGTTGCGCTCGTCGGACCCGCGCAGCCGGAAGCAGACGACCGAGAAGTTGCGGGGCGCGCACAGCTCCCAGGCCGGCTCCTCGGCCACCCAGCGCTCGAATCGCGCCGCCAGGTCGATCCCGCGCCGGATGTGCGCCTGCAGGCCGCGGCGGCCGTGGCAGCGCAGCACCGCCCACAGCTTCAGCGCCCGGAAGCGCCGCCCCAGCGCGGGGCCGTACTCGCTGAGCGACAGCGCCGCCTCGTCCTCGGGGGTTCGCAGGTACTCGGGGATCAGGCTGAAGGCGGCCCGCAGGTCCTGCGGCCGCCGCGACCAGAACAGCGAGCAGTCCATCGGCGTGAGCATCCACTTGTGGGCGTTGACGACCAGCGAGTCGGCCCGCTCCACGCCGTCGAAGGCCCAGCGCAGCTCGGGGCACACCATCGCCGCGCCGGCGTAGGCGGCGTCGACGTGCAGCCAGGCGCCGCTGCGCGCGCACAGCGAGGCCACCTCCCCCACCGGGTCCACCGCCGTCGAGGCGGTCGTCCCCACGGTGGCCACGACGACGGCGGCTTGGTCGAGCACGTCGCCCAGCCGGCCGACGTCCATCCGGAGCTCGCGGTCCACCGGCACCCGGCGCAGTCCCATGCCCAGCATCCGCGCCGCCTTCTCCACCGAGGAGTGCGCCTCCTGCGAGCACACGACCAGCTCGCGCCCGGTGGCGATCCGGGCGGCGATGATCGCGGCCAGCGTCGAGGTTGACGCGCTGTCCTCGATGTGGCCGTGCCAGCCCTGGGGCAGCCCCAGCAGCTGGGCTACCCAGTCCAGCACGAGCCCCTCGAGCTCGGTCGCCGCGGGCGCCGTGCGCCACAGGATCGCCACCGAGTTCAGCGTCGCCGCCAGCAGCTCGGCCAGGATCGCCGGCTCCGAGGAGCTGGTGGCGAAGTAGGCGAAGTAGCGCGGGTGCTGCCAGTGGGTTACCCCCGGCAGCAGCAGCTCGTCGAGGTCGCGCAGCACGGCCGAGAACGGCTCGGGGTCATCCGGCGGCGAGGCCGGGAGCCGGGCGCGGACCTCGCCGGGCGCGATCTGGGCGAGCACGGGCAGCTCGCGCACCCGCTCCAGGTATCCGGCCGCCCACTCCAGCGCCGCCCCCCCGTCGCCGCGCAGGTCCATCAGCCCTCCGAGAAGTCGTAGCGAACCCCGGTCAGCTCCTCGGAGACCTCCCACAGCCGCCGCCAGTCGTCTTGGCGGTACGCGCTGGCCGCCGCCCGCACCACCTTCGGGTGGCCCCGCTGCTCGAGCACCCTGCCCGGGCCGACGTACGAGCCGCCCGGGAGGTCGGCGACGGTCGCCGCGTACAGGGTGGGCAGCGCCCCCATGTCGGCGCTCTGGCCGAACAGCGCGTTGCCCACAGCCAGGATCGGGCGCTCGTGGCGCGGCGGCGCGGCGAACTGGAGGTTGGTCCGGGAGTAGCCGGGGTGGGCGGCCATGCTCCTGAGCGGCGTCCCAGCCTCGCTGGCCCGGCGCTGGAGCTCGAAGGCGAACATCAGGTTGGCCAGCTTCGACTGAGCGTAGGCCAGCCACCGGCTGTAGCGCCGCTCGCCCTGGAGGTCTGAGAAGTCGATCCGGCCGATCCGGTGCATGTGGCTGGACTCGGTCACCACCCGGGGCGCGGGCGCGGCCAGCAGGCGGCTGAGGAGCAGGCCCGTGAGCGCGAAGTGTCCGAGGTGGTTGGTCGCCAGCTGGCTCTCGAACCCGTCGGCGGTCAGCCGCCGCGGCGCAGCCATGATGCCCGCGTTGTTGATCAGGAGGTCGAGGCGGTCGTGCTCGGCCGCGATCCGCGCCGCGAACGCGCGCACGCTGTCCAGCGCGGCCAGGTCGAGCTGGGCGACCGCCACCTGGGCGCCCGGAACCGATTCGCGGATCCGCGCGGCCGCCGCCTGGGCCCGGTCGAGGCTCCGGCATGCCATCACGACGCGGGCGCCGGCCCGCGCGAGCTCGCGCGCGTCGATGAGCCCGAGCCCGCTGTTGGCGCCGGTCACGACCGCGACGCGCCCGCTCTGGTCGGGGATGTCGGCCGCCGTCCAGCGTGCCATCAGCCGGCTGTCCGGCGGGCCACCGACTCGCCGTAGGCGCGGGCCCGGAAGGCGAGCACGGGATCGTCGGTGAGCTCGATGCCGTCGGTGAGACGGGTGGGATCGAACACGAGCACGTCGCCGTCCCGCTCGCGGCGGTCCTCCGGACCGGTGACCTCCAGATGCCCAACCCGGAGGCGCTCGCGGTCGGCCGGCCACGGGGCCGACGGGTCGTCGAGGGGGTCTTCGGCCGCGGCGATCTGGACCTCGAGCGTGAAGCGGACCCCGCCCTCGGCGACGCGGCGGCGGATGTCCTCCTGGAGGTAGTCGTGCCCCCTGCTCCTGGCCTCGCGCAGCGAGATCCGCGCCTCGCCCGCCTCCGGCAGCCACGTGTAGCGAACGTGGCGCGAGCCCCCCTCGCCGTCCACCCAGCGGAAGGCGTGCAGCGCGTAGTAGGTGGCGGTGGCGTAGCTCGCCGGGGGCCGCAGCGCCGGGAGGGCGGCGGGGAGCGCGATCAGCGCGCGGGGGTGACGGGCCAGGAACATCGGCAGCCGCGCCGCCATCCGCGGCCCGGGGCGCTGGGCGCGCAGCAGCTCCACGAACCCCTCCGGCGTTGAGACGGGAAACCGGGGCGCCGTCTGGGCGACGATGTCGGTTCGCGACCCGTCCGGCAGGTAGAACTTGACCGCCAGGCCGCGGACGTCGGGGCGGTAGTCGGGCGCCTCGGGATCGCCGGCGCCGTTGGAGAAGCGGACGGTCACCGGAAGGGTCTCGCCCTGCATGTGGGCGGCGCGCGTGAGCGATGCGGCCTCCGGCGCGGCGGTGAACACGCCGCTCAGCAGGGTGCCCTTGGCGTGCAGGGCACGGTGGCCGGGGTGGCGGCCGAACAGCTCGTTGGCCGCATCGACCGCGTCCTTGGCGCTCGCGCTCACCGGACGCCTCGCCCCGCGTCCCTCGCGCTCATCGGCCGCTCACCCGAGCACCTCGAAGCGGATCCCCGCGTCCGTCAGCCGCTCGATCAGCCTCTGCCCCATCGCCACCGCCGGCGTGAGCTGCCCCGCGTGCGGGGGCAGCTCGTCGTGGGCCAGGCACAGGGCCGCCTGCGCGAGCATCTTGGAGGTCTCCCCGTAGCCCGGGTCCCCACCGGAGACCTCTGTGCTCAGCTGACGCTCGCCGCTTCGCGCCCGGAACAGGACCCGGAACCACGACCGCGCCCGGCGCTCCGGCGAGGGCCCCTCGCCGGGCGCCTTGAGCCTGAGCAGGGCGCGGCGCGTGGGGGGAAGCTGGGCCAGCGCGATCAGCGCGCCCGCCCCGGCGGCCAGGCCGACCGCCGTGGGCAGGTTGCCGACGACGAGGTAGTGGCTGTAGGTGAAGTCGGGCCCGTAGCGATCCAGCGCCCGCGCCGAGCGCAGGACGGTCTGCGGGTCGATGGTGGGGAAGGGCACGACCCAGCCGCCCGCGGCGGGCTCGTCGTGCGGCCGGCCGACGACGCCCCGCACGCGCCGATCCGAGGGGCGCGGCTCACGGCGGCGGCGCTCGCGGGCGACCCGCGCCCCCTGGCGCAGGCGTCCCATGATGGCCACCGCGGAGTGGAGGGTTCCGCCCGAGAACCTCCCGCCGGCGCGCACGAAGCCCTCGAGCGAGATCGGGACCCCCTCGGGCAGCTGCTGCACGGTGAAGAGCGCGCCGAGGTCGTAGGGGATCGAGTCAAAGCCGCAGGAGTGGACGATCCGCGCTCCCGATCGGCAGGCCTGGTCGTGGTAGCGCAGCCACATGAGGTCGACGAACTCGGGCTCGCCGGTCAGGTCGACGTAGTCGGTGCCGGCGGCCGCGCACGCCGCCACGAGCGGCTCGCCGTAGCGGATGTAGGGGCCGACGGTCGTGATAACCACCCGGGCCGACTCGGCCAGGCGCCGGATCGACGCCGCGTCCTCGACGTCGGCGCGCAGCAGCTCCGGCTCCGGGTGCTGGGCGCCGAGCCGCGCCCGCACGGCCTCCAGCCTGTGCTGGTCGCGCCCGGCCAGCGCCCACCGCGTCCCGGGGTCGGCGTGCTGGGCCAGGTACTCGGCGGTGAGGCCGCCGGTGAACCCGGTGGCGCCGAAGAGCACGATGTCGTGCTCGCGCTCAGCCACCGTCGGCGATCCCGCGTGCTGCCTTCAGCGCATCCTGTGGCGAGACTCCGGCCCGGGCCGCGACCCAGCAGGCGACCGGCGCGGCCACCCGCTCGGAGGCGTGCGCCGCCTCGCCGGCGAGGTCCAGCAGGGCGCTGAACTGGGCGGTGGTGGGCGGCTCGACCCCCAGCCGGTCGGCGAATGCGGCGATCCACTCCCTGGCGTTCATCGCGAGGCGCGGAGCCTACTCGTCCTGGCATGATCCGCGCTTTCTGAAGGGGCGACGAACGGCAAGCGACGAAAGGCGAGAAGCGACATGGCAATCCTCGAGGACAAGGTGGCGATCGTGACGGGCTCGGCGCGCGGGATCGGCCGCGCCACGGCGGAGATCCTCGCCGAGCACGGCGCCAAGGTCCTGATCAACGACCTCGACGGCGAGGTGGCCGAGCAGGCCTCCTCGGAGATCGAGGGCGAGACGATCGTCTTCGCGGGCGACCTGACCCAGCCCGGCGTGCCCGACCAGCTCGTCCAGAGGGTGATCGACGAGTGGGGCAGGGTCGACATCCTGATCAACAACGCCGGCTACACGCTCGACGCCCCGATCCACAAGATGTCCGACGAGTGGTTCCAGAAGATGCTGGACATCCACTCGGTGGTGCCCTTCCGGATGTGCCGCGCGGTGGCCCCCCACATGCGCGAGCCGGCCAAGAGGGAGCGCGAGGAGGGGCGCGAGGTGTTCCGCAAGATCGTCAACGTCACCTCGATCTCGGGCACGATGGGCAACGCCGGGCAGGCCAACTACTCCTCGGGCAAGGCCGCCGTGACGGGGTTGACCAAGACGCTGGCCAAGGAGTGGGGCCAGTTCAAGATCAACGTCAACGCCGTCGCCTTCGGCTACATCGAGACCCGCCTCACCGCCTCCAAGGACGAGTCCAACGTGGCCGAGATCGGCGGCGAGAAGGTGCAGCTCGGGATCCCCGACCAGCTTCGCGGGATGGCCTCGATGCTCATCCCCCTGGGCCGTCCCGGCAGCCCCCGGGAGGCGGCGAGCGCGGTCTTCCTCCTCTGCACCCCGTGGGCCAACTACATCCACGGCCAGGTGATCAACGTCACCGGCGGGCAGTTCAGCGGGATGTACTCCTAGCCGCCGGGGCCCGCGCTCCGGGGCGCCGCGAGGCGAGCCTGAGCGCGCTCAGGGCCGCCGCCAGGCGAGCATCAGCCCGTCCCCCACGGTGAGGAGCACGTTGTCCACCCGCTCGTCGGCCTGCACCTGGCGGGCGAACTCCCGGATTCCCGCCGTGCCCGGGTCGGCGGGCTCGGGCTCCAGCGCGGCGCCGCCGCGGAACAGGTTGTCGGCGACCATCACCCCCCGCTCGGCCAGCTTCGGCACGATCGCCTCGTAGTAGGCGGGGTAGTCGGCCTTGCCGGCGTCGATGTAGACGAGGTCGAAGGGGCCGTCGAGGGTGGCGAGCGTCTGCAGCGCGTCGCCCACGATCAGCTCGATGCGCTCGCGCTGCGGGCTGGCCGCGATGTGGCGGCGGGCGATCGCGGCGGCATCCTGGTCGACCTCGAGCGTGACCACCCGCCCGCCGGGTGGCAGCGCCGCGGCCATCGCAAGGGCGCCGAAGCCGGTGAAGGTCCCGATCTCGAGGACCCGGCGGGCCCCGCCGGCCACGATCAGCGCCTGCAGCAGCCGCGCCTCCGGGGTGCCGCTCATCATCTGAGGCGACTGGGTGTTGCGCGCCGTCCAGTCGGCCACCTCCAAGAGCTGTCCGGACAGGGGCGTTGTGTGCGCGTCGGCGTAGGCGAGCGCGCGGGGAGAGACAAGATCGGTCATGTCCGGCAGCTTGCCATCCGACATCCGTCGATCGCGTCCCGCCCGCCGAGCGGTACCGGCTCGCGGGAGCCGATGAAGCTCGGACAGTGCTCTCGCGAGCGCACACGAGCTTCGCCCGACCGGGGAGGTGAGGATGGACGACGATGGCAGCCTCCCGCGACTGGCGCTGGTCGACGCGGCACTGCGGATCAGGCACAGCACGCCCGGCTTCGGCGAGATCCACGCCGCCAGCCGCTTTGCCCCCGACGAGCTGCCCGAGCTGGAGCTCGTCCTGGGAGGGGAGGCTGAGACCGGCCAGGTGACGATCGGCGATCAGCCGTTCACCGTCGAGGCGGTCACGACCAGGGCCGGCGCGCGGCACGCGCTGCTCACCGGGACCTTCAGCCCCGCCGCGGGGGTGGACCGGCGCAAAGCGGCGACGGGCGATCCGCTGAGCGCCCTTCGCCCCTGGCTGGAGACCGGCCGCGCCTTGAGCTGGGTCAAGGACCTCGAGGGGCGCTACACCTACGTGAATCCTCGCTTCGTCGAGGAGCTCGCGACCTCGCCGGAGCGGCTGATCGGCCGCACCGACGGGGAGCTCGAGCCCGGCGAGACGGTCGACGGACCGCGCCGGGCCGAGGGCCAGGAGAGCCGGGACGAGCCCCGTCAGCTCGAGTACACGGTGCCGGCGTACGGGAAGCGCAAGCCGCTAGCGGTGCTGCGGTTCGTGCTGCGCGACAGCGAGGGTCACGCGGTGGCGGTGTGCGGGGTCGCCGCACCGCTGAACAAGGCCCAGCTGGCCCGCGAGGAGGCGGGGCGGCTGATGGCGCTCGAGCGCTGGCGGCGGATGGACGCGGCCGCCGTGCGGGCCGAGCTGCTGGAGGAGTGGGGGATCGCGGACGCCGCCGGCGGCGGCGAGGGCTGGGAGCTCGATCCCGAGCTCTTTCAGGCCATGCCGCGCGAGTCCCTGGTGCTCTCCGCCTCCCACCGCGCGCCGCCGCGCGACACCGAGCTCGAGCGGCGCTGGAGCCAGTGCATCGACCGCCTGCAGGCCGAGGCGCGCCGCTGGCTGGAGAAGCTGGACGACGCCGGCGCCGCGCTCGCGCAGGCACGCGAGGAGACCGAGCAGGCGCGAGCCGAGCTGGAGCGGGCCCAGCGCGAGCGCGAGGAGCTCGAGCGGACGCTGAGCGCCGAGCGCGCCCACCACGAGGAGCTGGTCCGCGCCCTCGGGCAGGTCCGGGCCCGGATCGCCGAGCTGGACGGGACGGTCGACCAGGTGCTGGCCACCGACAGCTGAGGAGCCGCCCCGCACCGGCCGGGCGGCCGCCGCCGTCCCGGCGGCGCCCGCTGGCCGTTGACAAGCGCGTGGGCCAGGAGTAGGACTACCGGCGCCGGGGGCCGTGCCCCAAAAAACACAAGGGAGGGAGAGGATCCATGCGGATCTTTGCCACGGTCAGGCGGCGGCTGGCTTCCGGCGTCGCCGCCGCCGTCGTGCTCGCGGTGCTCGGGATCTGCGGGCCGGCGGCCGGTGCCGCCGCGGCGGCACCGTCAAAGGGGGAGCTCGACTGCAACGGCTACAGCCCGCTGCAGGCTGCGCTGCGCATTTCGCTGATGTGCACCGAGGTGGAGCAGGCCAACTCGAAGAACGCCTACCTCGACAACGGCTGGTACGTCGGCCACGACGAGCCCTCGCTGGAGTTCATCTCTAGCACGCCGGGGTCGGGCAACAGCGCCCAGTATCAGATGACGCTCCCCCAGGAGCCCTCGCAGGCGGCGAGCGGCTCGGCGAGCGGCCCGGTGTGGGACTTCCAGCTGACGCCGGCGTTCTGGTTCGGGATGGTGATGTGCGACACGCAGAGCTGGCCCGAGGGCAAGAGCACCTGCACGCCCGACAGCGACACCAACATCCAGGTGCCGCCGCAGCCCACGCACGCGGGCACCGCGTACATGGAGCTTCAGTTCTACCCGCCGGGGTGGTCTCCGTTCATCAACCAGCTCTCCTGCGACCAGGTCCACTGGTGCGCCGCGCTGACGATCGACAGCTTCCAGGCCAACTACGACTTCAGCAACATCAACCCCAACTGCGAGGAGCCCGTCAACTTCGCCTTCCTGACCCGCGACGGCAGCCCGATCGGTCCCCCCGGACCGGACACGGCGACGGCCGCCACGTTCGACTACCCGGCCAACCCGGACGTGCTGCTGATGAACCCCGGTGACAGGCTGACCGTGAGCATGAGGGACACCGCGGCGGGGTTCGCGACCCAGGTGACCGACCACACGACCGGCGCCAGCGGGACGATGGTGGCCAGCACGGCCAACGGGTTCCGCCACATCGTCTGGGATCCCACCGGCCACACCTGCAACGGCTCGCCGTACGCGTTCCATCCCGAGTACTCGACGGCCGCCGGCTACGTTCCGCTAACACCCGCCAACACGCAGCCGGGCGAGCCCTCCACCGTGCTCGAGCCGCAGACGTGGGCGGGATGGTCCGCGCACACCTACAACGTCTCCTTCACGTGGGAGATCGGTCACTTCGAGGCGCCGGACATCGGCAACGGCGAGAAGCCGGCCCGGGGCCAGGGCAACCCGTTCGGCCAGGAGGAGGTGCCGTGCTACAGCGGCCCGACGATCCCGGGCTGCATCGGCAGCGACGTGCCCGACTTCGACGGCTACCCCTACCAGGCCGACTGGCCGAACAGCATGGCCGCCGGCGCGTTCCCCTCGCCGACCCTGACCAGCTCGCCGCTGAGCCTCAACCGCCGGGGGGTGTTCGCCAACCCGTACGGGAACATCCAGTTCGAAGCGGACCTCCCACGGATCGAGGCGCCGGACTCCGGCGGTTCCTGCGATCGCTACTCGGGCGCCGGCTGCACCAATCCGCCGCCGGGCGCCAGCTTCTACCCGTGGTTCCACGAGCTGGCGCCCGCCTCCGGCACGTGCGCGTTCGCGGCCGCCAACACGATCCCGGGGGAGCTGAACGGGTTCGGGGGCGAGGTGGCCGAGTTCGGGCCGCTTGAGTACACCGAGTACAGCACCGTGCCCAACGGCACCAAGGCGGACAACTACGCCAGCGGCGTGATCGCCAACCCGTGTCCGTAGGCGACTGAGCCAATCTGACGGGCGCGCCGCGGATGCTCCGCGACGCGCCCGTCCCGCCGCTGCCCTCGGTCAGGGCCTCAGCTCTTGCTCGCGCTCCAGGATCCGCCGCCGTTGGGCGTCGCGCATCAGCAACGACCCGAGATAGCGCACCGCGCCCGACCAGCCCGCGTCCCACGGCCGAACCGTACCGCGCCGAAGGCGGCATCGCACGCGCCGGCGCCGCGCTGCCATAAGCTCGCCGGCTGATGTCCCTCCTCGGAGCGCCATGCTCGCGCTGGTGACGGGAGCCTCCGGCTTCATCGGCGGCCACGTGGTCGCGGCGCTCGTGCGGGCGGGGGCGGCGGTGCGGGGCTTCGATCTCCGCCCGCCTCCGGGCGTCCTGCCCGCCGGCGCCGAGTTCGTCCGCGGCGACATCCTCGAGGTCGACCACCTGCGCCGGGCGCTCGATGGCTGCGATGCGGTCTTCCACCTCGCCGCCGTCTACAGCTTCGCCCGCGAGGACGCGCGGCTCATGCGCGCGGTCAACGTCGAGGGAACGCGCGTCCTCCTCGACCAGGCGGCTCGCGGCGGGCGCCGGCGGGTGGTCCACACGAGCACCTGCGCCACCTGCGGGCCGGTGCCGGGGCGCCCCGCCACCGAGCGCGACCATCCCCCGGCCTCGGAGCTGGCGATCCCCTACCGGCGGACCAAGCTGGCCGGCGAGCGGCTCGCCCTCCAGGCGGCGCGCGCCGGCGTCGACGTCGTGGTCGTCAACCCCACCTCCCCCGTCGGGCCCGGCGATCTGCGCCCGACGCCGACCGGCAGGATGGTCCTGGACGTCGCCCGCGGCCGCTCGCGCGCCTATCTGGCGCGCAGCGCGCTGAACGTCGTCGCCGTCGAGGACGTGGCGCTCGGCCATCTCGCCGCCCTCGAGCGCGGGCGGGCGGGCGAGCGCTATCTGCTGGGGGGCGAGAACCTGACCGTCAAGCAGGTGTTCGCGAGCATCGCCGGCGCCGCGGGGGCGCCCGCTCCGCGCTGGCCGGTCCCGTGGAGCGCCGCCTACCTGGCCGCCAGCGCGGCGCCCCGCCGCCTGACCCGCGATCGGGTCAGGGCCGGCCGTCTGCCCCACCTGTTCGACGACGCCAAGGCGCGTCGCGAGCTCGGCTACGCGTCCGGTCCGGCGGCTGACGCGCTGGCGCTAGCCGCGCGCGCCGCCCTCGCCGGGGACCGCTGAGGGCGAGCTCGGAGCCGGGATCGCGGTCGGAGCCGGGGTCGCGGTCGCGCCCGGGGTCGCGGTCACGACGAGCGTCACCGGCACGAGCGCGCCGCCCAGCCTGACGTAGCCCACCTGCACCGTATCCCCCGGGGCCACGCCGTCGAGCAGCTGGACGGCGCCGGCGGTGACCAGCGTGATCGTCGAGCCGTCGCCGGCCTGGACGGTGAGCGAGCTGCCGTCGGCGGCGAGCGCGCTCACCACCCCGGTCGCGGTGACCTCGCCCGGGTAGGCGAGCGTGGTGGCCACCAGCGTTCCCATGGGCGTCTGGCGGTAGGTGACCTGCACCCGCTCGCCGACCTGGAGGGCGGCGGGCTGGCCCAGGCCGCCGGCCTGGAAGGTCACGCTGCGGCCGGCGTCGGTGCTCGCGCGCAGCAGCCGCGGCAGGACGTGGTAGCGCCGCGGCGGTTGCCGCCGCCGCCACCGTCGGAGGTGCCGAAGAAGCGCCCGTCGATGTTCATGAAGATGTGCACGCCGGGACGGTCATACAGCGTGACCTCGACCGGCCCGCGGCCGGCGCCGCGCGCGATCACCCCGTCGCGCAGCAGCTCGGCCACCACCCCGGCGTCGCTGGGCACCCCCGCGCCCGACGGCCACAGCCCCGCCCCCTCCAGCACCGCCGCCACCGAGCCCGAGCAGTCGAAGCCGACCCGCCGGCCGTTGTGGCCGCGGCCCCGGATCCCGACGCTCGCCACCCCGGCCTGGGCGTGCCCGCCGCCGTACACGTACGGGTAGTCGGCCCGGGTGAGCCGGTTCGCCGCGGCGGTCAGGGCGGCCACCACCCCCACCGGCTGTCCCGGCGTCTGGATGGTGAAGGACGCGGCGCCGGTCAGGCTCACGGTGCCCGTGAGCGTCGCTCCCTGCGCGGCCGCGGGCGCGGCGAGCAGGCAGCCGGCGACCCAGCAGCTGGCGAATATGCGCTTGGCGGCGAGTCCGTTCATCGGCAAGGCGCAGCCCCCTGGCTCGTATCGGCGCCGCGCGCGGTCGGCTGGCGCTGCCGGCGCCGGGCTCGAACAGATGTCCGGCGCGCTCAGGCCAGCGCGTACGCGCCGGGGTCGAAGCGCCGGGTGCGGCGGCGAAACTCGGCGGCGAAGCCGGGATAGATCGCGTAGTTGCGCCCGGCGTCGTCGGTGTAGTAGGCCTTGCAGCCGCCGTCGGTCCACACCGACCCGGCGCTGCGGCGGTCCATCTCCGCCACGTAGTCCTCCAGCGCGGCGCGGCGAACCTCCAGCCGGCGGACGCCGCGCCGGGCCATCGTCTGCAGGGCGCTCAGCGCGTACTGGATCTGAGACTCGAGCGTGAAGATCACCGAGTTGATCCCGATCGCGTTGGGGCCGAGGAGGATGAACATGTTGGGGAAGCCGGGCACCGCCGAGCCCAGGTAGGCGCGCGGGGAGTGGTCCCATGCCTCGGCCAGCGTCCGCCCGCCGACGCCGGCGAGGCGCTCCACCAGCCGCGAGCGGTTGTAGCGATAGCCGGTGGCCGCGATGATCGTGTCCACCTCGTGGCGGGCGCCGTCGGCGGTGGCGATCGAGCGGCGGTCGATCCCGGCGATCGGCTCGCTCACCAGCTCGGCGTTGGCGGCGCTCAGCGCCGGATAGAAGTCGTTGGAGAGGATCGGGCGCTTGCAGCCGAAGCGGTAGTGCGGGGTCAGCCGGGCGCGCAGCTCGGGGTCGGGGACCTGGCGGCGCAGGTGCCCGCGCCCCACCCGCTCGAGCGGGGCGAGCAGCTCGGTGCGGCCCCGGAAGCCCACCCCGAGGGCCTCGTACATGGCGAAGTACAGGTTGCGCTGGACGTCCTGCGCCGCCGGCGCGAGGCGGTAGAGCACCCGCTCGGACGGGCTGAGCGGCCGGTCGGGATGCGGCATCACCCACCCTGGGGTGCGCTGGAAGACCAGCAGCCGCGCCACCTCGGGCTGGATCCGCGGGACGAACTGCGCCGCCGCGCAGCCGGTCCCGATCACGGCCACCCGCTCGCCGCGCAGGTCGTGGCTATGGTTCCAGCGCGCGGAGTGAAACCTCGTGCCGGCGAACGAGGACCAGCCTGGGATCGCGGGGTCGGCGGGCTCGGCGGTGGCCCCGATCGCGCTCACCAGCACGTCCGCCCGCAGCTCCCCTTCCGAGGTGCGAACCCGCCAGGCGCTCGCGGTCTCGTCCCATTCGGCGCGCTCCATCTCGCAGCCCAGCCGGACGTGGGGGGCCACGCCGAAGCGCTGCGCCACGCCGTGGATGTACTCGAGGATCTCCTCCTGGAGCGGATAGAGTCGCGTCCAGTTGGGGTTGCGAGCGAACGAGTACGAGTACAGGTGGGTGGGAACGTCGCACTGGCAGCCGGGGTAGGTGTGCTCGTACCAGGTGCCGCCGATCGACGGGTTGCGCTCGAGGATGGTGAAGTCCTCGATCCCGGCCTGGCGCAGGCGCACCCCCATCCCGACGCCGGCGAAGCCGGCCCCGACGACCACCACGCGCCGTCGCTCGGCGCCGCTCACAACAGCCCCGTCCTGGCCACCAGCGCCTGCAGCGGCTCGGGTGCCACGCGCAGCAGCCGCAGCGCCAGCGCCGACTCGACGCCGACCGGCACGATCGCCCGGTTGCGCTGCACCGCCGTGAGGATCGCCCGGGCCACCGCATCCGGCGAGCGCCCGCGGCGCATCATCCGCAGCGCCGCCTCGCGGCGATCGGCCAGCCGCCCCACCATCCGCGTGTTGGCGGCGATCGGCGTGTCGATCACGCCCGGGCAGATCACGCTCACCCCAACGCCGCTGGAGGACCAGTCGGCCCGCAGGCACTGCGAGAGCATGATCACGCCGGCCTTCGTGGCGCAGTAGGCGGCCAGCGCGCGATGGGCGACGTAGCCGGCGGCCGAGGCGACGGTGACGACGTGGCCGTGGCCTCGACGGACCATCGGGCCGCCGAAGGCGTGGGCGCAGTGGGCGACGCCGTCGAGGTTGACGCCCCGGATCCAGCGCCAGTCCTCGAGCGTGGCGTCCAGGAACGGGCCGGCCAGCCCGACGCCCGCGTTGGCCACCAGCACGTCGACCGCGCCCTGCTCGCGCTCGATGCGCTGCGCCACCTCGACGACCGCCGCGGGATCGGCGACGTCGCACCGATAGGCGCACGCGGGCTCCCCCAGCTCCCGGCACTTCGCCGCCGTCACCCGTGCCGCGTCGGCGTCGATGTCGAGCGCCACCACCTCGGCGCCGGCGCGGGCGAAGCGCCGCGCGGTCGCCTCGCCGATGCCGCTGCCGGCGCCGGTCACCACCACCCGGGCGCCCGCCACCCTCACCCGGAGCGCCTCCGGGCCATCATCCACAGGCCGCGCCGGGGCCGCAGCGTCAGGGTCGCCTCCGGCTCCACCGGATGCCCCGGCGCGAGGTCGAAGGCGAAGCGCTGGCCGATCCTCGCCGCCACCAGCACGGCCTCGCAGGTGGCGAAGCTCGAGCCGATGCAGATCCGCCGCCCGCCGCCGAAGGGCAGATAGGCGGAGCGGTGGTGGCGGTGGGCGTTCTCGCCCAGGAAGCGCTCGGGGTCGAACGCCTCGGGATCCGGCCAGAAGCGGGCGTCGTGGTGGATCGCGTGGATGGGGATCAGCACGCTGGCGCCGCGGGGGATCCGGTGGCCGTCGATCTCGTCCTCGCGCACCGCCGTGCGGGGGATCGCCCAGGCGGGCGGGAAGATCCGCATCGCCTCCTGGAAGCAGGCGGCCGTCCACTGAAGGCGCGCCACGTCATCGGCCGCCGGCCGGCGCCCGCCGAGCACCTCGTCCACCTCGGCCAGCATGCGCTCGCGAGCTCCCGGGTGCAGCGCCAGCAGGTACCACATCCAGGACAGGGCGTTGGCCGTCGTCTCGTGGCCGGCCAGGATGAAGGTGGTCGCCTCGTCCCGCACGCGGCGCAGGGGCAGCGGCCGCCCGTGCTCGTCGCGCACCGAGAGCAGCAGGCCGAGGAGGTCGTCCGAGCGCCCGGGGTTGGCCTGGCGCTCGCGCACGACCCCCCACACCGTCTCGTCGATCGTCCGCATCACCGACTGGATCCGCTGCAGCGGCGGCGGCAGGAGCGGCGCGTGGTGCAGGAAGCCGGCCCAGGCCCGGAACAGCCACCACGGCGGGTTGGTCACCATCATCAGGCGGGTCGTCCGCTCGGCGGCGCGCAGCCCGGTCGTGACCAGTGGCCCGATCCGGCGCGCCAGGTCCGCCATGCCCCGCCCGAACAGGGCCGAGCCGACCACGTCGAGCGTCAGCTCGGTCATCCCCTGCGTCACGTTGACCGGGAAGCGCTCCTCCCCCGCCCCCTTCGCCTCCAGCCCGTCGATGTAGCGGTCGATCGGGACGAGCATCAGCTCGCACAGGCCGAGCACGTGACGCTTGGCGAAAAGGGGGCCGAGCAGACGGCGGTGACGGCGCCAGGACTCGCCCTCGTCGGTGAACAGGCTCAGGCCCACCACCGAGCGCAGCAGCTCGTACTCCACCGACTTGCGGTAGCGGTCGACGGCGTCGTGGAGGACGTGGTCGACGTAGTCGGGGTGGCCGAGCACGAACGTCGTGCGCCCGGCGAAGGCGAAGCGGACGATGTCGCTGTCGGCGACGCCGCGCACGAGCGGCCCGTCGATGGCCAGGCCCTCGCGCAGCGTCTGCGCCGCGACGCGGATCCCGCTGATCGTGGGAGTCCGGCGCGACGCGGCCGCGCTCACGCCATCGCCTCCGGGCGCAGATACGGCCGGTCGGCGAAGAACTCGGCCTCCTGACGGCCGAGGGCGGTGCGGGGCTCCTCGCCCAGCAGCCACTCGCGCGCCGGATCGAGCCAGTTGCCGGTCGCCCGCAGCTGCCCGAGCAGGCCGATCAGCAGCATCACGGCGCGCATGAGCACGAAGTGCTCGGCGGGCAGCGTCAGCGACCTGAACTGGTCCGAGCCGCGCAGCCGGTTGTAGGAGCGCATCATCGCCCCGGTGGCCGAGCCGTCGATGGTGGTGACCCGGTCGGTCAGAAGCCAGCCGAAGATCGCCAGGTAGCTCTCCAGGAACGGCTCGGCCAGGCCGGGGTCGGGCGGCAGGCCCCCGAGCGGGGCGATCACCTCGAAGAGCGCCTCGGCGTCGCGCTCATAGGTCGCGCGGGTGGAGGCGACGAGCTGCGCGATCTCCGCGTCCGAGAGCGTCTTGAAGAAGCCGAAGTCCACGAACGCCACCCGGCCGTCGTCCAGGAACAGCGAGTTGCCCGGGTGGGGATCGCCGTTGAGCAGGCGGTGGCGCAGGGGCCCGTTGATGTAGAAGCGGACGAGGATCTCGCCGTAGCGGTCGCGCTCCCGGGCCGGGGCCTCGCGCGCGGAGGCGAACCTGCGCCCGTCCACGAGCTCGGAGACGAGCACGCGCTCCCGGCACAGGTCGCTCACCACGTCGGGCACGACGATGAACGGGTGGCCGCGGTAGGCCCGCGCCATCGCCCGGTGGTTGGCCGCCTCCAGCTCGTAGTCGAGCTCCTGGCCGATCCGCTCCCGGATCTCCTCGGCGATCGGGCCGGTGTCGATTCCCGGCGCGATCACCCCCAGCAGCTTGAGCGCCAGGCGCAGGTTCTGCATGTCCGCGCGGACCGCCTGCGCGATCCCCGGGTACTGCACCTTGACCGCCACCAGCCGGCCGTCGCGGAGCCGGGCGCGATGGACCTGGCCGATCGAGGCGGCGGCGATCGGCTCCTCCTCGAAGGCCTCGAAGTGCCTGCCCAGGCGCTCCCCGAGATCCTCCTCGACCACCTTCCGGATGGTCCTGAAGGCCATCGGCTCGGCGTCCTGCTGCAGCGCGGCCAGGATCTCCTGGAACTGGGGCCTGACCTCCGCGGGGACCAGCCCGAGGTCGACCGCCGAGAGCGTCTGCCCTACCTTCATCGCCGCGCCGCGCATGCTCCCCAGCACCCGGACCAGCGCCTCGGCGGACTTGAGCTGCTGCCGGGTGGCGCGCTCGGCGTCCCCGCCGGCGCGGAACACGCGCGCGGTGGCGTCGCGCGCCGCGACCCCTGCCGCGGTGCCCGTCATCGTGAACGCCCTGCGCAGCCGCGAGCCGCGGATCTGATCCTCGCTCACGCCGTGGCACGATAACGGCTAATTGGCAGCCTGCCAACTGCGCTAGTGTGGGCGCGATGACCGCCACCTCCCCAGCCGGCGCCGCCCCCGAACGGCGCTGGCAGCGGCTCGAGCACGACCAGCGCCGCCAGCAGATCCTCGCCTGCGCGCGCAAGCTGTTCTCCGAGCGCAACTACGCCACCGTCTCGACGAGCGAGATCGCCGCCGAGGCGGGCGTCGCGCGCGGCCTGCTGCACCACTACTTTGGGACCAAGCGCGAGCTGTACCTCGAGGTGGTGCGCGCGCTGGTGCAGACGCCGGCCAACCCGGTCCCGATGCGAGCGCGGGATCGCAGCCTCGAGGCGATCATCGACGAGAGCGTCGAGCGCTGGCTGACGATGCTCGAGCGCAACCGCGGCACCTGGCTGGCCGCGATCGGCGCCAGCGGACTGGGCCGCGACCCCGAGGTCGAGGCGATCCTCGAGGAGGCCCGCGAGCACGCCGCCGATCTGCTCGTGGCGGCGGTGCGCGGAGGCCGCCCCGGCCGCGCCCCCAAGGAGCTGCGGGCCGCGATGCGCGCCTACTCCGGCTTCGCCGAGGCGGCCAGCGTGCAGTGGCTGGAGCACCGGCGCCTCACCCGCGAGCAGATCCACGCGCTGCTCGTCCAGGGCTTCTTGTCGATCGTCCGCGACGTCGTGCCGGCGGTCGCCGTCGCCGGCTGAGCGGAGGCGCCCGGCCTACAGCCCGAGCGTCCGGGCGATGATCTCGCGCTGGATCTCGCTCGTGCCGCCGTAGATCGGCGTGACCAGCGCAGCGCGAACCTGGCGCTCCATGTCGTACTCGACCGCGTAGCCGTAGCCGCCCATCATCTGCATCCCCTCGAGCGTGGCGCGCTTGGCCGTCTCGGTCGCCTTGAGCTTGGCCATCGACGCCTCGCGCGGCAGCGTCCTCCGCGGGTCGGCGTCCGAGCGCTCGGCCACGTCGTAGACGAGCAGCCGGGCGCACTCGATCTCGGTCAGCAGGTCGGCCAGGCGATGCGCCAGCGCCTGGAAGGACCCGATCGGCCGCCCGAACTGCCGTCGCTCCTTGACGTAGGCCAGCGTGTCGTCGAACGCCCGCTGGGCCATGCCCAGCGCCTGGGCGGCGATGATCAGCCGTTCGTGGTTGAGCCCGGCCATCAGCTGGCGCCAGCCGTTGTCCTGCTCGCCCACCAGCCGGTCGGCCGGCACGCGACAGTCGGTGAAGAAGATGTCGTTGACCTCCCGCCCGCCCATCGTCTCGATCCCGCGCACCTCCATCCCGGGCGTCCCGGCGGGCACCGAGATCATCGACAGGCCGTGGTGCTTGTCCTCGGTGCGCGTGGTGCGGCACACCAGCAGGACGTGGTCGGAGGCGTGGGCGCCGGTGATCCACGTCTTCTGGCCGTTGATCACGTACTCGCCGTCGACCAGCTCGGCCCGGCAGCTGAGGTTGCCCACGTCCGACCCGGCCTCGGGCTCGGACATGGCGATCGCCTCGGGTCGCCCGCGCGCGATCCCGCCCAGCAGCTCGCGCTTGAGCTCCTCGGAGCCGAACCGCCCCACCGCGCCGGCGGTGATCATCGACACGCCGACGAAGGCGATCGGGATCATGCCGCGCGTGACCTCCTCGAGCATCAGGCACATGTCGACCGCGCCGCCGCCCGAGCCGCCGTAGGGCTCGGGGATCGTCACGCCGAGCCAGCCGAGCTCGGCCACCCGTTCGTAGATCCGCTGGTTGTGGGGCTCGCGACCGTGGTCGGTCAGCGCGTCGCGCTGCTCGCGGGTCCCGCACTCGCGCCGGGCGAAGTCGCGGATCGCCTCCACGAACGAGCGCTGCTCGTCGGTCAGGGTCGGCATCGCGTTGCATCCTAACTCGGTACGCCTGGTACGGTTTGCATACCGTGGGTGTGTTCCCGAGCCGGGCGGAGGCGGAGAGGCTCCTCGTGGGCCCCGACTCGGTGAGCTGGCGCGCCACCAGCGACCCGCGGCTCTACGCGGTGATGCTGTATCCGCTCCTGCTCCAGGTCGCCCACCCGACGGTCGGAGCCGGCGTGCGCGAGCACTCGGACTTCGAGCGGCGCCCGTGGGAGCGCCTGCTGGGCACGATCGACTACGTGAGCCTGCTCGTCTACGGCGGCGAGGAGGCGGCGGCGGTCGGCCGGCGCCTGCGCGAGCTGCACCGGCGCTTTCGCGGCGTGCGCCGCGACGGCGCCCGCTACTCGGCGCTCGAGCCCGAGGCCTACGCGTGGGTGCACGCCACGCTGATCGAGACCTACGTACGCGGCCACGCCCACTTCGGCGCCCCCATGAGCCGCAGGGACACCGAGCGCTTCTACCGCGAGTACCGCGGCCTGGGGCGGCTGATCGGCGTGCGCGAGCGCGACCTGCCGCCCACCTGGGCGGGCTTCCGCCGCTACTTCGAGGAGATGGCGTCCGAGCGCCTGGTGCGCACCGAGGCCGTCGAGCGTGTGCTCACCACGGTGCGCAGCGCGCCGCCCCCGCCGCTGCGCGTCCCCGAGCTGCTGTGGCGGGCCGTCCGGCTGCCCGCCTCCCGGGTGCTGTGGCTGGGCGGGGTCGGGCTGATGGAGCGCCGGCTGCGGCGAGCGCTCGGCATCCGCTGGGGGTCGGCCGAGGAGGCGCAGTTCCGGCTCCTGGCCGCCGCCTCGCGGTCGCTCACCCCGCTGATGCCCGAGCGGCTGCGGGTCACCGGCCCGAGGGCGCTGCGCTGGCGTCGCGCCGCCATCGCGCGCGGGCCCCTGGGCGGCGCGGCGGCATGAGCAGCCTGCTCGAGCGCGCGCTGGCGCCCGAGCGCGGCCCGTCCCCGGACGCGATCGCCGAGGGCATCCTCGACGCGGCGCTCCACCTGGCCGCCGCCTCGGGGCTGCGGCACCTGACGATGGACGACGTGGCTCGCCGCGCCCGGGTGGGTCGGATGACCGTCTACCGGCGCTTCGGGACGCGCGCGGCGCTGATCGACGCGCTCGCGGTGCGCGAGTGCCGCCGCTGCCTGGAGCGGATCGGCGCCGCGATCGATCCGCGGGCGAGCGCCGGCGAGCGGCTGACCGCCCTGTTCACCACCACCCTGCGGGTGATCCACGAGCACCCGCTGCTCGGACGGCTGGGGCGGGCGGAGCCCGAGGCGCTGCTGCACGAGCTCGGGCGCCCGGGCTGGGGGGTGTTCGCGCTCGTGCGGTCCTTCCTGCGCGAGCTGATCGTCTCCGGCCAGCGGGCGGGCGAGCTGGCGGAGGGCGACCCGGAGGTGCTGGCCGAGCTGGCGATCCGGGTGGGGTTCTCGTTCGTGCTGATCCCCGAGACCGCGCTGCCGCTCGCCGACGAGCACGCGCTGCGCGCCGCGGTCGGAGAGCTGCTCGCCCCCCTCGTGGTGGGTTAGGCTTGGCCCATGAGCAACCAGCGACTGCTGGCGGCGGTGATCCTGGTGATCGGCGTGGTGGCGCTCGCGGTGGGGGTGATCTATCTGACGGTGGACGCGCGGTCGCTGCCCTCGGTGCTGGGGCAGCTGCACGGCTACGCGGGCCATCGCTCCAAGCGCGGCGTCGCGGCCCTGGTCGTCGGGGCGGTGCTGATCCTGGGCGCGGGCGGCCTGTACGCCTACAGGCCGCGGCCCCCGCGCGCCTAGCGCCGCACAGGCCGCGGCGCGCCTAGCCCCGTCGCGGCGGCGAGCCGTCCTCCTCGAGCAGCAGCGCGAGCGTCGGGCAGGCGTCGACCGCGCGGCGCGCGAGGCCGACCAGGTCCGGCGGCACCTCCGCGGTGTCGAGGATCGGGTAGCCCCAGTCGTCGAGGCGGATCAGCTCGGGCAGCAGCTCGGCGCACATCCCGTGGGCCTCGCACGCGATCGGGTTGACGCGCAGGCGGTAGCTCATCGCCTGGCTCCGGCGAGCGCCAGCGGGAGCCCGACCGGCTCGGCCCGGCAGCGGCCGCGGCGGTGGCCCTCGATCTCGGCGGCGAACACGGTCAGCGAGCTGGCCACGAAGCGCACCGCGCCGTCCGGGTGGTGGCAGGCCCCGCGCCCGCGGACGTCCTCCGCCCAGCGCAACACGCGCTCGCGCTCGCGCGGGTGGGCGATGCCGCTCGCGATCGCGCCGAAGGCGTCGGCGATCGCCCGCAGCCCGTGCGTGCATGGCCCGCACTGGTGGGCGGATTGCAGGGCCAGGTAGTCGATCACGCGGGCGCTCTCGTGCAGCCCGCAGCTGCTCTGCCCGAGCGCGATCAGGACGCCGGAGCCCAGCGAGCAGCCGACCGAGCGCAGCTCCTCGCGGGCCAGGCGCAGCTCGAGCCCGCTGGCGGCCTCGACCCAGGTCCCGAAGTAGCCGCCGACGAGCAGCGCGCGCAGCGGCTCGGTCGCGCCCCCGGCGGCGGCCAGCAGGTCGCGCATCGGCGTTCCGAACGCCATCTCGTACACGCCCGGCGCCGCGACCGCCCCGGAGATCGTCACCAGCACCGACCCGGGGTCGGCGGGGGTGCCCAGCTCGCGGTACCAGTGCTCGCCGAAGCGGGCGACCAGCGCGAGCTGGGAGAGCGTCTCGGGGTTCTGGATCAGCGTCGCCCGCCGCCGGTAGCCGCGCTCGAAGGGGCGGGGGGGAACGAAGGTCGGCAGCCCGGCGCCGCCGTTGAGGTGGTGCACGACGGCGCTCTCCTCCCCGGCGACGTAGCCGGGCGGCGCCTCGACCAGGCTCACCGGGACCGGGTCGAAGTCGCGGACCGCGATCGCCCCCTCGAGCGCCTGCACGGCCTGGTGGGAACCGTGGCGGACCTGCACGATCACCTCCTCGGCCCCCACCGCCGTCGCGGCCAGCATCGCGCCGTCCAGCACCATGTGCGGCGTGCGGGTGAGCAGCAGCTGGTCCTTGGCGCTGGCCGGCTCGGTCTCCGAGCCGTTGACGACCACCGCCGAGGGACGGCGCGCCGCGGCGACCGCGCGCAGCTTGCGCGCGGTGGGGAAGTCGGCCCCCCCGCGGCCGCGCAGCCCGCTGTGCTCGATCGCCTCGATCAGCTCGTGGGGGCGGACCTGCGGCTGCTCGCCGTGGACGCGGACGTGCTCGGCCAGCGTCATCGGGGCGCCGCTGGGATCCAGCCCCGCCAGCAGCCGCGGCAGCCCGGGATGCCCCGCCTGCCAGGAGGTGCTCACCGACTGCCTCCCGCAGGACCGGCGGCGGTCGCCCTCACGCCGGCGGCGGTCGCCCTCACGCCGGCGCCTCCTCCAGGTCGTCGGCGTCGCGCGGCCACCCCGCCAGGTGGACGACGCGGCCATCGCGCGACACCAGCCGGCTGGGCAGTCGCAGCTCCTGAAGCCAGGGCAGGGCCCGCTCGCCGCGGACGATCGCCGCGGTCGCCGCGATGTTGGCGTCCAGGCAGCTGGCGGCGTTGACGCTGACGGTCCGCCAGCGGCCGCCCGCCGAGCGGGCGGTGGACGGGTCGATCACGTGGTGAACGGTGTCCGCGCCCGCCCGCCACCGGCGCACCGTGGTGCTCGAGGTCGCCAGGCCGCACGGGCCCGCCAGCGTGATCCACTGACCGGGGGCCTGCGCGTCGGCGCGATGGTCGTCGGTGACCCGGATCCGCCACCCCGGCTCGGGTGGCTCGCCCGCGATCGCCAAATCGCCCCCGAAGGAGACGAGCACGCCGCAGCCTGCCGCGCCGTGCGCACGCTGCGCCGCGCGGTCGGCGGCCAGTGCCTTGGCCGTCGCCCCGAGATCCAGGGCGACACCCGCGGCGAGGGTGATCGTTCCGGCCTCGGGGTCGATCGCCACGGCTCGCCACCCGGGCACCGCCTCGATCCGCCGCGACGAGGCGGGCGCGCCGCCGCCGACCAGCGCGAAGTCCCGGTCGTAGCCGAGCGCGATCAGCGCGCGGCCGACGGTCGGATCGACGTCGCCGTCGGTCAGCCGGGCGGCGCGCAGCGCCGCCGCGACCGCGTCGATCAGGACCGGGCCGGCGGGGAAGGCGCTGCCGGCGGCCGCGTTGAGCGCGCTCAGCTCGGAGTCCGCGCGAAAGCGCGAGCAGGCGCGGTCGAAGTCGGCCACCACCTCCTCCGCGGCCCGCCGCGCGGGCTCGAGGCCGCGCGGGTCGGCGACGGCGACGACCGCCCGGCTTCCGAACGCCTCGAAGGCGGCGCTGACGGGATGCTGGTCCACGGGTCCGAGCTCAGGAGCCGCCGGCGGCGGCGATCAGGCGCCGGTCGTGCTGTCGGTCGAACCTGCCCATTGGATCAGTCTCGCGTCCAGGCAATCAGCGATCGCTAAGAGGCGCATGAGAATCGTCTAACGCGCTCTCACCCGCCCGCCACGTCGCGTCGCAGGAACACCACGTAGGCGGCGACGAGCGCGGGGACGCCGTACATCGCGCACACCCAGGCGGCGCGGATGATCGGGGACCAGTCGATCGGCGTGCGCAGCAGCCCCTGCCACGCGTTGAACTGCGTGCTCAGGAGGTAGGGCTGGGTCCCGCCCATTCCCGGCAGGATCCCGATCAGCTGGAAGAGCAGCGAGATCATCAGCGTCCCCACGACCGCCGCGGTGCTGTTGCGGGTCACCGAGGAGAGCATCAGGCCGATGGCGAGGATGGTCAGGATCGGGATCAGGTAGACGAGCAGGCTCACGTACACGAGCTCGAGCGCCTTGGGCGCCGAGACGATCGTGCCGGAGAGGCTCTGCAGCGAGTTGAACCCCGACTGGACGCAGCCGGCGATCACCGCCACGGTCCCGTCGAGCAGGATCGCCGCCACCGCGTAGGTGACCGCGGCGAGCGCCTTGCCGGCGAAGATCTGCCAGCGCTCCAGCGAGCGCGTGAGGATCGTCTTGAGGGTCCCGTTGTGATCCTCGGAGGCGAAGATGTCGCCCGCCACCAGCGCCGTGATCAGCGGGAACATCCAGACCGCCCCAAACAGGAGGATCACCAGCGGCACGGCAAGCCCGCTGCGGTTCAGGTAGGAGGAGAACGCGAAGTCGCCGTGGCCGTGGTGGTGGCGGAAGTGGATCGCCAGCGTGAACAGGATCGGCACGATGATCGAGGCGCCCAGCCCGAGGTAGGTGCGCTTCTGGCGCCGGAGCTTGGCCAGCTCCCACCGGTAGACGGTGCGCACGCCCGGCGCCGCGGCCGGCGAGGGCGTGCTGCGCGGCAGCGCGAGGCTCGACATCAGGGCACCGCCTCGAGCTCGGGCGCGGGCTCGGGCGGGACGGCCTCGCCGTCGGCCCGTCCCTCGGTGAGCGAGAAGAACAGGTCCTCCAGCGTGGCGCCCTGCGGCGCCAGCGCGCGGATCAGCGCGCCCGCCTCGACCAGCGCCCGGGACAGCTCGGCCACCGCGGCGGCGTCGGCCGTGAAGGTGATCGTCTCGCCGCACCGCACGTCCGCGATGCCCGGCTGGGCGCGGCACACCGCCAGCGCGCGGGCATCGTCGGTGGTCGAGAGCCGGTAGGTGAGCCCGGCGGCGCGCTTGAGCTCGGCGATCTCGCCCTCGTAGACGATGCGGCCCCGCTGGATGATCGCCACCCGGTTGCACAGCTCCTCCACCTCGGCCAGCAGGTGGCTGGAGAGGACGATCGTGATGCCCTGGCCGGCCAGCCTCCTGACCAGCACGCGCATGTCGCGCATGCCCCCCGGGTCGAGCCCGGTGGTCGGCTCGTCGAGCAGCAGCAGCCGCGGCTGGCGCAAAAGCGCCGCGGCGATCCCCAATCGCTGGCGCATCCCGTGGGAGAAGCCCCCCACCCGGTCCGCCTGGCGATCCGACAGCTCCACCGTCTCCAGCGCGGAGTCGATCCGCTCCCGGGCGCCGCCGCCGTCGAAGGCGGCCAGCAGCTCGAGGTTGCGCCGCGCCGACAGGTAGGGGTAGAAGGTCGGCGCCTCGACGAACCCGGCCACGCCGTCGAGCGCCCTGACGCTGAGCACGGGGTCGCGGCCGAACAGGCGCACCGAGCCCTCGCTGGGACGGATCAGCCCGAGCATCATCCGCAGCGAGGTCGTCTTGCCGGCCCCGTTGGGCCCGAGATAGCCGTAGACGTCCCCGGCGCAAACCGTCAGGTCGACCCGGTCGACCGCGATCAGCTCGCCGTAGCGCTTGACCAGTCCCCGAACCTCTACCGGCGGCGGATCGCGGCGCTGGTCGTTCACAGCGCGCCGGCCGCCGCGCGCGCCACGCGCGGCCCCACCGACCCGACGACCGTGTACTGCACGCCGGCCCGCTGGAAGCTGATCAGCGTGCCGATCGCAGTGTCGAGCTCCTGCGCGCGGGTGCCGCCGACCGACACGGTCGGGAGCGTCAGCCCCGGCTGATCTCCGCCGGCCGACGGGCCGAGACTCGGCAGCCGGCCCGCGTCCGGCCGGGCCACCTGCTCGATCACCGCCACGGTGCCGAGGCCGTGGCCGTAGAGCACGAGCGCGCGGTCGCGGCCGAGGAGCCTCACCGCGGTGCGCGGCAGGCCACCGGCGCTCACCGGCGCGCGCAGCGCGAAGGTCAGCCGCCGGGCCACCGCGGAGACGCCGGTCGCCGGCTTGGCCTGCGTGCGCCCGGCGCTCGACCCGCCGCCGGCCGCCTGCCGGGAGGGGATCGCGATGTGAACCACGTGCGCGCCCCGCGGCGGCGAGATCCTGAACACGGACCCCGCCACGCGGCCGTAGGAGATCTGGGTGGCCTCGATCGAGAGCACGGGGGTCGAGTCCCGGCGCGCGTACAGCGCCAGGCGCAGCGGCACGCCGCGGGCGGCGTCCCAGGCGAGCTCGGCGGCGCCCAGCAGCCCGCCGCTCTGGCGGGGCGAGACGCGCACCGTGTAGGTGGGCCGGCCGGCGATGTCGGTGGGGATGGCGCCGGACAGGCGCAGGTGCTGGGCCAGGCCCGCGAGCTGCCGCCGGATCTGCGCCAGGGTGGGTGGGGCCGCGTGCCCGGCCGAGTCGTGACGGGCGCTCGCGCCGGAGGGCAGCGTGCCCCTGTAGACCGTGTTCGACGCCGGGTCATACGCCCAGAAGGACCCGTTGCGGACGACGAGGTTGGCGTCGCCGTTGTCACCCTGGATCTCCAGCCGCAGCGCTCCCTGGGTGAGCCAGAAGCGCCCGCTGCCCCCGTTGAGCAGCGGATCGGAGCCCTGGATCTGCGAGCTCGAGATGAGGTTGTTGACGACGGTCACGCGCCCGGAGATGCCGACCGCGGCCGGCGCGCCCAGCGCCTGGCGGATCGCCACGGCCAGCGGCTTGTGCGGCGGCACCGGGCCGGCGCCGCTCGCCGCCAGCGCGATCGTCGTCCCGGCGGCGATCGCGACCGCGAGCCCGACGAGCGCGCCGAGCACGCGCGAGGTGGGAGCCGTGCGCAGGAACCGATTCACCACCGCTGAAGCGTAGACGGTGAGCTAAAGGTTCCCGGAAGGGCGGCTAAGCGAGCTCCCATGCAGGGCGGCGCTCCCATGCAGGGCGGCGCGCGCGTGCCGCTACCCGACCGCGGCGGCGTGGCGGTCGCGCAGCTCGCGCTTGAGCACCTTGCCCGTCGGCGTGCGCGGCAGCTCGTCGATGAAGAGCACGTCGCGGGGGACCTTGAAGCGGGCGAGGTTCTGCCTGACGAAGGCGCGCGCCTCGTCCTCGCTCAGCGCCTGGCCCTCGCGCAGCACGAGATAGGCGGCCAGGCGCTGGCCGAACTCCTCGTCGGGCACGCCGATGACGGCCGCCTCCGCGACCGCGGGGTGGGTGATCAAGAGCTCCTCGACCTCGCCCGGGAACAGGTTCTCGCCGCCGGAGACGATCATGTCGTCGTCGCGGCCGTCGACGAACAGCCTCCCCGCCTCGTCGAAGTGGCCGACATCCCCGGTGCTCATCAGCCCGTCGATCATCTCCTTGCCGCCGCCGCCCGTGTAGCCCTCGAACTGGAAGCCGTTGCCGACGAAGATCCGCCCCACGCGGCCCGGCCCCTCCACCGGGCGGCCATCGGCGTCGTAGAGCCGGACGGTGGTGCCGTAGGGCGGGCGTCCGGCCGTCCCGGGCGCCGCCCGCAGGTCCTCGGGGGTGGCGAACGTGGCCCACGCCACCTCGGTGGAGCCGTAGAAGTTGTAGAGGACCTCGCCGATGGCGCGGTGCGTGCGCCGGACCAGCTCGGCCTCGAGCTGCGAGCCGGAGGCGAAGATGATCCGCAGCGAGCTGGTGTCGTAGCGCCCGGGCTCGGCCTCGAGCAGCGAGACGATCCGCGCCAGCATCACCGGCACGACCACCAGCGCGGTGGGGCGCCGGCGGCTGACCGCCTCGAGCACCCGCTCGGGGTCAAAGCGCCGCATGGTGATCGTGGTCGATCCGAGGACCACCGACAGGATCGACTGGGTGAACCCCACGCCGTGGAACATCGGCGGCGCCACGTAGGTCGACTCGCGCCCCCGGTAGGGCACCTTGGAGAGCAGCGCGCCGATCGGGTGAAGCGAGGTCCCCTGCTGGCGCGGCGCGCCCCGGGGCGTGCCGGTGGTCCCGCTGGTGAGCAGCACCACGCGGCCGGGCTCCCCGGGCGGCGGAGGCGTCTGGCCGGCGTGGGCGGCCATCAGCGCCTCCAGCGAGTCCCCGCCCCCCTCGCCGTCGCTCCAGGCGAGCAGGCGGCCGTGCTCGGCGTCGCCCTCCCCAACCAGCCCGGCGAACTCCTGGTCGTGGATGACGAGCGCGACGCCCTCGCGGGCGCAGACGTCGCGCAGCTGGGGCGCGGCGAAGTCGGTGTTCAGCAGCAGGATGCGCGCCCCCAGCTTGCCCGCCGCGAAGGTGGCATCCAAAAAGCCGCGGTGGTTGCGGCACAGGATGCCCACGGTCTGCCCCTCGCGCAGGCCGCGGGCGCGCAGGGCGCAGGCCAGCGCGTCCGAGCGCCGGTTCATCTCCTCGAAGCTGAGCGCCCCCAGCTCGTCGATCAGCCCGATGCGATCGCCGTGGCGGATCGCCGCGACCGCGATCGCCGAACCGAGCTGGCCGAGGCGCTCCATCGCCCGCAGGATCGCCAGCGTGCGGTCGGGCCGGTCGAGCGCCAGCATGCCGCCGCGCCACGCGTGGAAGGCCGAGCGGGCTTCGAGGGCCGCTCGGCCGGCGAGCGCCCGGGGATCCTTGAGCGGTTGGCTGAGGGCCACGAGGCCGGGAAGGCTATCCGGTAGGGTCGCGGGCTGGAGATGTGCCGCCTGTTCGGCATGAGCGGCGGGCCCGAGCGCGTGCGCGCGACCTTCTGGCTGCTGGAGGCGCCCGACTCGCTGGCCCGGCAGAGCCGTCGCGAGCCCGACGGCACCGGGCTCGGCTACTTCGAGGCTGGGCGAGCGGTGGTGGAGAAGCAGCCCCTGGCCGCCTACGAGGACCAGCAGTTCGCCCGCGAGGCGCGCGAGGTCTGCTCGTCCACCTTCGTCGCCCACGTCCGCTACGCCTCGACCGGGGCAGTGCGGCCGGAGAACACGCACCCGTTCGAGATGGCCGGCCGGCTGTTCGCGCACAACGGGGTGATCGAGGGGCTCGACCGCCTGGAGGAGGAGCTGGGCGACGCGATGTCGGAGGTGAGGGGCGACACCGACTCCGAGCGCTTCTTCGCGCTGATCACCCGCGAGGCCGCGCGCGCGGGCGACGTCGGGGCCGGGATCGCGGCGGCGGCGCGGTGGGTGGCCGGGCGTCTGCCGGTGTTCGCGCTCAACTGCGTCCTCATCGCCGAGGGCGAGCTGTGGGCGCTGCGCTACCCCGAGGCGCACGACCTGTTCGTGCTCGAGCGCCCGGCGGGGGGCGCCGGCGGGAGCCGCCATCTCGATCACGCCAGCGCCCGCGGCTCGATCCGCGTGCGCTCGGGCCAGGCGGCGGGCTGCCCGGTGGTGGTGCTGGCCACCGAGCGCATGGACGAGGACCCCGGGTGGCGCCCGCTTGGCTCGGGCGAGCTCCTGCACGTCGGCCCCGACCTGCGCACCACGCGCACGAGGATCATCGACCATCCGCCGGCCCGCCCGCTGACCCTCGCCGACCTTGGCGCCACGGCGGCGGCCTCCCAGCGCGAGGGTTAGGCCGAGGGCGGGCGGCTCACCGCGCCTCGCGCGGGCGCGCGTCGTGGTCCCCTGGCCCTCGCCGCGCAGCGGAAGCCCTCCGCCCGCGCCGCGCCGTAGCACCCGTACCGGTAGCGCGCGCGGTCGAACGCCCGCCGGCGCTTGGCCGGGCCGATGCCGAGCACGTAGTAGCCGCCGACCGCGTGACGGCGCCACCCGTGCACCGGGCCGGTGAAGATCAGGCAGCTCATCGCCCGCCGGCGGGGATCGGTGCGCGGCGTCCAGCCGCAGGCGACGTCGCGGGTCGTGTAGTGCTTGGCGTCGAACTCGACGAACGCGTTGCGGTAGGGGGCGCCGGTGATCGCCTGCCAGCTCACCAGGTCGGCGTGGATCCGGTCGTTGATCCCGACCTGGCGGGTCAGGTCGTACACCGTCGCCACGGCGAGCACGAGCGCGATCAGCCCCAGCAGGGCGGTCTCGGCTGCTCGCAGGCGAAGGCGCCGGCGGACGTCCCGCCACGCCCGGCCGAGCCGGCCGCCCGGGCGCCGGCGGGCCGGCGCGTGATGGGAGACCCAGCTCATTGCGGGGTGAGAAGCGGCGAGAGCTGGTGGACCACGAACAGCGCCTGGACGAGCAGCGTCGCCCACAGCAGGCGGCGATCGCGGGCGATCACGGCCAGCGGCAGCGGCCACAGCAGATACCACGACTGCAGCCAGGTGCTGGTGACCGAGGCGCCGAGCAGCGCCCAGCCCGAGGCGTCGACCCAGTCATAGCCGCGCCATACGCGCGCCAGCAGGTAGATCACCAGCAGCACGAGCAGCGTGCGGAGGATCGCGTGGTCGACCGGGAACACGCCCGGCTTGCCGAGCAGGTGGGCGATCTGGGCGGCGAAGCTGTCGCCGGAGACGTAGGCGGAGTCGCGGCTGGCGCCCGAGAGGATGTCGGCGCCCGGGGAGCCGAACGCGGCGTAGGCCACGCCGAGGCCGGCGGCGAGCGCGAGGACGCCGCCGAGCGCCGCGGACAGCCGACGGCGACCCGCCACCATGAAGGGAAGGACGACGCCCGCCGGGACCTTGACCAGCGCGGCGGCGACCACCGCCGCGCCGGCGAGCGCCTCGCGGCCGCGCCCGCGCCCGCGCAGCCGCGCCGGCGCATCCCGGCGGGAGAGCGTCAGATGGACCGCGAACAGCATCACCGCGATCATCAGCAGGTCGTTCTGCGCGCTGGCCAGGCCGTAGAGGACCACGAGCGGGTTCACCGCGACGGTCACCAGCGCCACCTTCGGGTCGATGCCCCGCCGGCGCGCGCAGCGCCAGGTCAGCCAGTCCATCCCGGCGCACGCCAGCAGCGCCACCGCCTTCATCCCCCAGACGGCGCCGGCCACCCCCAAGGCCGCGAAGGGGTAGGACAGCAGCGTGTACAGCGGCCCGTAGGCGGTGGGGACGAAGATCCAGTTGACCCCGACGAACGGGAAGATCGCGTCGTGGCGGATCGCGAACGGCGAGCTGAGGTAGGGGTTGAGCCCGTGCAGGACGCCCATGCGGGCGTAGGCGATGTAGCTGAAGACGTCGGTGGAGACGAGGATCGGCCCGGCGAAGACGATCGCGTACAGCAGCGCGATCAGCGCGACCAGCGCCCGCGTCGAGAGGCGGCGCGCGAGCGCCACCAGGCCGGCGTAGGCGGCGGCGAACGCCAGCACCCCGGTGAGGAACACGCCGTAGCTCAGACGCTCGCCGGTGAGGTGGCGAAGCCAGCCGGCGATCTGCGGCGAGGCGGGAACGATCGGGGATTCACCGCCCGCCGCGGCCAGGACGATGCGCGTGGTCGCCGCCACCATCACCGCGCTGCACGCGACGGCCAGCGCCAGCTGCCAGGCCGGCGCGCGCTCGGTGGGCACGGCCGCGCGAGCCGGGCGGCGTTCCCGCGGGGCGGGGAGGCGGCGCCGCGCGCGCCCGGGCGCGCGCGGCGGACGCGGCGCGTGCGGCGCGCGGGGCGGGACGAGCGGGGGCTCTAGCGCGCTGTCGAAGCCGGCTTCCACAGCCTGGGACCGTTCCCCCGGATCTGGGCAGGCTGAGCGCTCGCCGGTCCCCGGCCCGCGCGGCGGACAACGCCGACGATCTGTCCGGTCACCACCGGATGGTCACTGTGCCGATCGGGAAGCATCTGTCAGGAGAGCGCGCGACGGCGTCGTTGCCCCGTCACGGCGGAGAAAATACCCGCACGCCCCCGCCGTCGCCGCATCCCGTCCACATCGATAACCAACCCCCAATAATCTCCTTACCCGCTCTTTAGGCGCCTCCCGGACCACCCGGCTCGCCGCCGGATGACCGGCCCGCCGACCAGAAGATGAGCAGCGCGCAGAGCACGTCCCCCGCCAGCCCCGAGCCGAGCCCCCGGCTGCCGCCCGGCCCACCGCTGCCACGGGTGGCGCAGACGGCGGGGTTCATCCTCGGTGGCGCTCGCTTTCTCGAGGCCTGCCGGCGTCGCTACGGCGATGCGGTCACGTTCAGAACGCTGTTCGACAGCCCGTTCGTGATGGTGTTCGACCCGGAGCTCGTCAAGCAGGTCTTCCAGGGCTCGGCCGCCCAGCTCCACGCCGGCGAGGCCAACGCCCTCCTCGGCCCGGTGCTGGGGCCGCGCTCGGTGCTGCTGCTCGACGGATCCGAGCACCTGCGCCACCGGCGGTTGATGCTCCCGACGTTCCACGGCGAGCGCATGCGGCAGTACGCGCAGGCGATGCGCGAGGCGGCCGACGCCGAGATCGACGCCTGGCCGCTGGGCCGGCCGTTCGCGATCCTCCCCAGCATGCAGGCGCTCACCCTGCGGGTGATCATCCGGGCGGTGTTCGGCTACGGCCCGGGGCCCGAGGAGGAGGAGCTGCGCCGCCGCCTGCGGGCGATGATCGAGCCGGTGGCGCGCCCGCGCGGCCTGCTCCTGCTCACGCTGCTCGAGCGCTTCCGCTCCGGGGGGCGGGCGGCGGCCGAGTTCGAGGCCCGGCGACGCGCGGTGGACGAGCTGCTCTTCGCCGAGATCGCCCACCGGCGCGACGATCCCGAGCTCGCGCGGCGGGGCGACGTCTTCTCCGCGCTGCTGCTGGCCGAGGACGAGGACGGCCGAGCGCTCTCAGACCAGGAGGTGCGCGACGAGCTGATCACGCTGCTGCTGGCCGGCCACGAGACGACCGCCACCGGCCTGGCCTGGACGTTCGACCTGCTGCTGCACCACCCCGAGGTCCTCTCCCGGGCCCTGGAGGGCGAGGAGGCCTACCTCGACGCGCTGATCAAGGAGTCGCTGCGGCTGCGCCCCGTGATCCCGGGCGTGGGGCGGGTCGTGCGCGGGGCGCCGTTTCAGCTCGACGGCTACACGATCCCGGAGGGCGTCGAGATCAACCCCTCGATCCGCGTCGTTCACCGCCGCGCCGACCTGTACCCGGATCCGGCCGCGTTTCGACCCGAGCGCTTCCTCGGCCCCGACGCGCCGGACACCTACACCTGGATCCCCTTCGGGGGCGGGGTCCGCCGCTGCCTGGGCGCGAGCTTCGCCCAGCTGGAGATGCGCATCGTCGTGCAGCGCGTGCTGGAGCGCGTGAGGTTGCGAGCCGCGAGCGCCGAGCCGGAGAGGCCGGTGTTCCGCGGGATCGCGCTGGCGCCCCGGGGCGGGGTGCGCGTGGTGGTGGAGGCTCACCGCCGCCCGGCGGCGTAGCCGAGCAGCGAGAGGTCGGTGAGCCACTCGACCGGGGCGCGATCGTCGGTGTAGACGGCTCCCCCGCGCAGCGCGGGGGAGATGTCGCCGGCCACCTGGCGGGCGAGGGGCCGCAGGTCGCCGGGCAGCGTTGCCGAGCTCGCCGCCTCGCTCAGGGCACCCACGGCCAGCGGGCTCTCGGAGGCCACCACGAGCGAGTTGGACGCGCTCACGCGGTCGCGCGCGACGTGGGCGAAGACCGCCCTGAGCGTCGCCGAGACCACCTTCTCCAGCGAGTCGGAGCCCGGCACGTGCCCGACGTTGACGATCAGCGTCCCCCCTTTTCGCAGATGGTCGCGGGCCAGGGCGAAGAACTCGCGCGTCACCAGGTAGAAGGGGATGTAGGGCTGGCGGTAGGCGTCCAGGAAGATGGCGCCGTAGCGGGCGGAGCTGGCCGCCAGCCACGGGCGCGCGTCGGCGGTGGAGAGGTGCAGCCGCGGGCCGCGCAGCCCGAAGAAGCGCCGGCCGATCGTGCTCAGCGCTCCATCCAGCTCCACCGCGTCCACCCGCGTTCCGGGGAAGTAGTGGCCGTAGGCGCGGGCGACCGTCCCCGCCGCGTCACCGAGGATCGCGATCCGGCCGGGCACGCCGCGGCCGCTCAGGAGCGGCAGGACGAGGAAGTCGTCCCAGTAGCCGCCGGTCAGGTAGCTCCACGGCCGGTAGAGCGAGTGGATGGCCACGCCCTCGTTGAGCTCGAGCCACCGCTCGCCGGTGGCGAACTGGAGCACCCGCGCGTACTGGTACTGGGTCTCGGCGGAGTAGATGACCCGTGCGCCGGCCACATCGGTTCCCGGCGCGGGCGGCGGCATGGCGAGCAGCGCCGCCACCGCCGCGGGCGCCAGCGCGTAGCGCCGCCCCCGCAGCCCCGGCGCGGCGACCGCCGTGAGCGCGAACGCGAACACCAGGAACGTCCGGTGCGTGCCGATCACCGGGATCAGGAGCAGGGCGGCCGCGAAGGTCCCGACCAGCGACCCGGCGGTGGAGATCGCGTACAGGCTCCCGGTCACGGTCCCCGCCTCCGCCACGTGGGCGAGAGCCAGCCGGTTGGCGTACGGCGCCACCGCGCCAAGCAGGGTCACCGGCACCGCGACGAGCGCCAGGACGGCCACCAGCGAGCCGGCGAAGCCGCCGACCGACAGCGCCCCGAGGGCGCGCAGCGCGAGCCCCAGGAACGGATCGGCGGCGAACGGCACGGCGGCCAGCAGCAGGCCGGCCGCCATCACGACCGTGCACAGCCCGTCGACCCCCGGCCGCCGGTCGGCCAGCCGTCCCCCAAGCGCATAGCCCACCGACAGCGCCACCAGCACGGTGGCGATCGTGTTGGCCCAGATGATCGTCGAGGCGCCGAAGTAGGGGGCCAGCAGGCGGGCGGCGGCGATCTCCGCGCCCAGGCTCGAGGATCCGACCACGAAGGCGATCAGGCGAACGAAGCCCGGCCGCCGGATCACCTCAGCTCTTGCGCCGGCTCCACCGGCCGTCTCCCCCGCGCCCCGGCAGGGGGACTCCCGTCAGCTTCTCCACCGCGCCCGACAGGAACATCCGCGGCTCGGCCTTGGCCACCAGGGCGGCGAGCTCGGCGCGCTGGCGCGGGGTCAGCCGGCTCGGCCTGCCGCGGGCCGCCCGCAGTAGGTCGAGCACCTTCCGCCGCTCGTGGGGCTCCAGCCGGGAGACGTGCTGGCGCGCCAGCACGACCAGCTCAGCGGCGGTCAGCAGCCGAGCCGCCGGTAGGCGCCGGAACACGCGCGAGCCACGGCTGAACAGCGGTGCGGCCACGCGCCCGATGATAGGCGGCGCGCGGCGGCCGCGGGTTCTCTCCTCTTCTCGCTGGACGGTCATCCCCTACTTCCCGATCCTGGCCGCGGGCATGCATCGCGCCCGCAATCCAATACGCTCGCGGCCGATGCCGCCGGTCAGCGAGCTGGAGCTCCCCGTCCTCGACCACACCGACGCCGCGCTGCGCGGCGAGCGCTACCGCGAGGCGATGGCCGCCGTCGCCGGCCACGACGGCTGGCTCGCCGCCAACCCGTTCGGCTACACGGTGCTCGACCACGAGTCGGGCGAGTTCTTCCTGCGCACGCGCCAGGCGATCTTCCCGGGGCTGACGATCGCGCAGCTGTTCGGGATCTCCGACGGGCCGCTGCACGAGGAGATCGTCCACAACATCATCAACCTGAACGGCGCCGACCACGGTCGCCTGCGCAAGCTCGTCAACCCGGCGCTCGCCCCGCGGGCGATCGACCGCTACCGCCCGGCGATGCGCGCCTTCCTCGAGGACCTGCTGGGCGCCGTGGCCGCCGACGGGCGCCTGGACTTCGTGGCCGACCTCGCCAAGCCCTACCCCTCGCTGGTCATCGCCGAGGTGATGGGGGCCCCGCGCGCCGACGCGCCGCGACTGCACCACTGGTCCAACTGGATCCAGCGCCAGTTCGACGCCGGCAGCCTCGCCACCGAGCGCGAGAAGATCGAGGAGGCGGTGGCCGAGTTCTACGCCTACGAGGACGGGCTGATCGCGGCGCGCCGGGCCTCGCCGGGCGAGGACCTGATCACCGCCCTGATCCAGGCGGAGGAGGAGGGCGACCGGCTCTCGCACGACGAGCTGCGCAACCTGATCCTCGACATCCTGGTCGGCGGCGTGGACACCAGCCAGTCGCAGCTCGCCCACGCCGTGCGGCTGCTCGCCGAGCACCCGGGGCAGTGGCGGGCGCTGCGCGCCGACCCCCGCGGGCTGGCCCTCGCCGCGGTCGAGGAGGCGCTGCGCTTCGAGCCGGTGACGCCGTTCACCGCCCGGATGACCACGGCGGAGGTCGAGTTTCGCGGGGTCAGCTTCCCGCCGGGCACGATCGTCCTGATCTCCGCCTGGCACGCCAACCGCGCGGGGCCCGACGACCGTTTCGACATCACCGCCAGCCGCCCGCGCCAGCGGATCCTCACCTTCGGCGCCGGGATCCACTACTGCCTGGGCGCCAACCTGGCGCGGGCGGAGCTCGAGGAGGCGCTGTGCTTTCTGGCCGAGCGGGTGCGCGCGGTCGAGCTCGACGGGAGGCCCGAGTTCGGCACCCCGTCGGGCATCTACGGGCTCGAGCGGCTGCCGGTTCGGCTCGAGCTCGCCTAGCAGCCGCCGCGGCTAGCGCGCCACCCAGAGCGCGTCGCCGCCCAGCGGCTGCCGCGCCGCGCGTCCCGCCGCCACCAGCTCGAGCAGCGCCGCCTCGGCCGCCGGCCGGTCGGGCGCCTCGTTGTTGCCCGCCATCAGCGCCGCCACCTCCTGGGTGGTCAGCCCGTCGGGGAAGCGCTCGAGCAGCGGCTCCGGCGTCGCCGGCGGGGGCTGGCGCTCCAGCGTCGGATCCAGGTTGGCCACCAGCACGTCGTAGGCCTCGACGGGCTGGAACCCGCCGGCCACGAGCTCCAGCCCGTCGCGCGCGAAGACCACCGTGGGGGCGGTGAAGCGCACCGGCCCGTCGCTCACGCGGGTCTTGCCCTGCAGCTCGGCCGCCGACCCCCGCGCCCGGCGCGTCTGCGCCCTGTCGCCCTCGTAGGCCTCCACCACGTCGGGGGCGTCGATCCGCGCCACCAGCTCCTCGCCGTCGACGCCCTCCAGCCCGCGCAGGGCGTCGGCTAGCTGCCGGTCGTCGTCCAGCAGCATCGGCGTGGTGAAGTTGGCCAGCTGGAGCCGGCGGAAGACCCGCCACTCGCTGCCCGGATCCTTCAGACGCGCCGCCACCACCACGCGACAGGCGCGCGAGGTGGCGCTCAGTCGAGGCTTGGGCTGAGGGGCGAACGGCATCCCGTAGCGCTCGCGGAAGCGCACCTGGCCGACCGCGCCCCGCAGCGGCGTGTAGCCGCGCTCCTCGTACTGCCGGGCGTCCTCGGTCAGCCCGACCAGCACCAGCCGCCAGTCGAGCTGCGCGCCGTAGCGCCACTCGATCACGCGCAGCGCCGGGCTCTCGGAGTACGCCCAGGGACAGGCGGGATCGCTGTAGAGGGTGGCGGTGATCGTCATGTCCATGCCTCCAGCACCCGCGCCAGCTCGAGCTCCCCCGCGGGATGCACCGCGCCGCCCGCGAAGCCCGCCCGGCGCAGCGCCGCCAGCACGTCGTCGGGGTCGTGGAAGTGCAGGTGGACCCGCCCTCGGACGAACGCCGAGAGCAGCAGGCGGAAGGCGCGGATGGTGGGGCTCAGCATCATCCCGAGGTGGACCTCGGAGATATAGCGCCCGGCGGCAAAGCGGCGCAGCGTCGCGGCGAACCGGCGCCAGACGGCCGCCACCGCCTCGTCCGGCAGGTAGCCGAGCAGCCCCTCGGTGACGATCGCCAGGCCGCCCCGCGGATCGAGCTCGCGCGCCAGCCCGGCGAGGCTGCCCGCCCCCCGTACCCGCAGCACGTCCAGCTCCACCACGCGGTGGCGCTCGGACAGGGCGCCCATCCGCCGCAGCGCGAGGCGCTTGCGCGCCGCCATCCCGGGAAGGTCGGCCTCGACGTAGAGGAGCCGGTCGCCGTAGCGGCGCGTGAAGCGCCAGCCGCGCGGCGACATGCCGCACGCCACCTCCACCACCTGCCCGACGCCGTGGTCCTCGATCGCCCGCTCCAGGCAGGCGTCGATCGCCGCGTGGCGGGCCAGCAGGTAGTCCTCCAGCGTGGGCTGCCCGGCCAGCGAGCGGGCGATCATCAGCGGGCGCAACGACTCGAACAGGACTCGCCCCTCGAGCGTCTCGAGCTCAGGGTGCGAGAGCCCGTTGCGCGCCCACACGTAGCCGGTGTAGTGGGCGGTGGGGCTGATGGTCTCCGAGCCCGCGCTCATCCACCCCGCTCGACGGCCGCCGCCAGCCGCTCGAGCAGCGCGACCTGGGCGGGGTTGACCACCCGCCGCGCCTCCTCCAGGCCGAACCACGCGGCGCGATCCACCTCGGGAACCTCGATCCGCCGCCCCGACCCCGGCGGCCACTCGACCTCGCACGTGTTGCTGGCGATCGCCGACGCGTCGAGGTCGCCGGCCAGCGCGAACGCCCGCACCCGCTTGCCCGAGCGCTGGCGGACCTCCCCCAGGTCGACGACCGCGTCTCGGGGCGGCGCAGCGCCCAGCTCCTCTTCGAACTCGCGCCGGGCGGCGGCCAGCGGATCCTCTCCCGGCCCGTGCTCCCCCTTGGGGATCGACCACGCGCCGGCGTCGCGGCGCGCCCACATCGGCCCGCCGGGATGGACGAGCAGGACCTCGACGGCTCCCTCGCGCCGCCGGTAGAGGAGGATTCCCGCGCTGCGGGCCATACTCAGACCGTACATGCCCCCCACCGAGACGACGGTCGACGCGGGCGGACGCGAGCTGCGCGTCTCCAACCCCGACCGCGTGATCTTCCCGGCCACCGAGCGCTCGGCGGCGGTCACCAAGCTCCAGATCGTCACCTATTACCTGTCGGTCGGGGAGGGGATCATGCGCGCGCTCGCGCGGCGGCCGACCACGCTGGAGCGCTGGCCCAGGGGCGTGCAGCCGGGGATGGTCCTCTCCACGCGAGAGCAGGGCGGCGGTGACGCCTTCTTTCAGAAGCGGGTGCCCCAGGGGGCGCCGGCCTACGTGCAGACGGCGCGCATCCGCTTTCCCTCCGGCCGTCACGCCGACGAGATCTGCCCCACCGAGATCGCGGTGGTGGGCTGGGCGGCGCAGATGGGGACGATCACCTTCCACCCCTGGCCGGTGCGGCGCGAGGACGTCGAGCACCCGGACGAGCTGCGCATCGACCTCGACCCCCAGCCGGGCACCGACTTCGACGACGCGGTGCGCGTGGCGAAGGTCGCCCGCTCGCTGCTCGAGGAGCTGGGCTACGCCGGCTTCCCCAAGACCTCGGGGGGGCGCGGGGTCCACATCTACGTGCGGATCCAGCCCCGCTGGACGTTCACCGAGGTGCGCCACGCGGCGATCGCCTTCGGGCGCGAGCTGGAGCGCCGGCTCCCCGGTCTGGTCACCACGAGGTGGTGGAAGGAGGAGCGCGGGGAGCGGATCTTCGTCGACTACAACCAGAACGCCCGCGACCGCACGATCGCCTCGGCCTACAGCGTCCGCCCCCAGCCGGGCGCGCCCGTCTCGGCGCCGCTGAGCTGGGAGGAGCTGGAATCGGTGGCGCCCGAGGACTTCACGGTCGCCACCATGCCGGCGCGGTTCGCCGAGGTGGGCGACCGCCACGCGGCGATCGACGAGGTCGCGCACTCGCTTGCGCCGCTGCTTCAGATGTACGAGCGCGACGCCGCCGAGGGCGCGGGCGATGAGCCCTACCCGCCCGACTATCCGAAGATGCCGGGAGAGCCCAAGCGCGTGCAGCCCTCCCGCGACCGCGATCGGGCGCGCCGAGGGTCGCCCTAGGTCCCCTCCGGCGTGATCGCCGACTGCGGGATCCTCGCCCTGGCGTGGCGGGGCGCCGGCCGCGAGGGGGGCGGCACCATCGGGCCGATGTCGCCGTCCGGCGCCTCGTCGAGGTCGACGATGACCGGGGCGTGGTCGCTGGGGCCGCTGCCCTTGCGAGCCTGCCGGTCCACCCACGCGGCCCTCACCCGCTCGGCCACCGGCCCGCCGGCCAGGATGAGGTCGATCCGCATCCCGAGGTCCTGGTGGAACATGCCGGCGCGGTAGTCCCAGTAGGTGAACACCCGCTCCTGCGGCCAGCGCTCGCGGACGACGTCGCGCAGGCCGAGCGCCATCAGCTCGCCCAGCGCCTCGCGCTCGGGGCCGGTCACGTGCGTGTGGCCCACGAAGGCCTCCGGGTTGAACACGTCCGCGTCGGCCGGGGCGATGTTCATGTCGCCGCACACGACGGTCTCGGGGGGCGCGGAGGCGACCATCTCGCGCAGCGCGCCGAGCCATGCCAGCTTGTAGCGGTAGTGGTCGGAGCCGGGCGAGCGCCCGTTGGGCACGTACACCGAGACGACGCGGATGCCGGCGCAGGTCGCCGCCACCGCCCGCGCCTCGGGGTGCGGGAACCCCGGGGCGCCCGGAACCCCGGCCACCACGTCCTCGAGCCCGACGCGCGAGAGGATCGCCACCCCGTTCCATGTCGCTTCGCCGTGCACCGCCGCCTCGTAGCCGCGGGTGGCCAGCGGCCCGCCCAGCAGCTCCCGGAACGAGTCCTCGGCGCACTTGGTCTCCTGCAGGCACACCACGTCGGGCCGGCGCTCGTCCAGCCACGGCAGCAGCCGCGGCAGGCGCTGCTTGACCGAGTTGACGTTCCAGGTGGCGATCCGCACCGCCGGCGCCTACCCGACCGGCTCCTCGGTCCTGTCGCGGGCCACCAGCGCCGCGTAGACGCCGCCCTCCTCCAAGAGCTCCTCGTGCCTGCCGCGCTCGACGATCCGTCCCGCGTCCAGGACGACGATCTCGTCGGCGTCGCGGATCGTCGAGAGCCGGTGGGCGATCGTGATCGTGGTGCGGCCGCGGGCCAGCCTCTCCAGCTCGGCTGAGATCGCCGCCTCGGTCTGGGTGTCGAGCGAGCTGGTCGCCTCGTCGAGCACCAGCACCGGCGGGTTGCGCAGGATCGTCCGGGCGATCGCCATCCGCTGCTTCTCACCCCCGGAGAACCGGTAGCCGCGCTCGCCGACGATCGTGTCGTAGCCCTCGGGCAGCGAGCAGATGAGCTCGTGGATCCGCGCCGTCCGCGCCGCCGCCTCGATCTCCTCGTCGCTCGCCCCCGGGGAGGCGAAGCGGAGGTTCTCGCGCACGCTGGCGTGGAACAGGTAGGTCTCCTGGGAGACCACGCCGACGGTGGCGGCCAGCGACTGCAGCGAGGCCTGGCGAACGTCGATGCCGTCGATCGTCACCCTTCCCCGCTGCGGCTCGTACAGCCGCGCCACCAGGTAGCCGAAGGTCGTCTTGCCCGCCCCGGTCTCCCCCACGATCGCCGTGCGGGTCCCCGCCGGCACGACGATGTCGATCCCCCGCAGCGTCCAGGCTCCCTCCTCGCCCGGCTCGCCGTAGCGGAACCAGACGTCCTCGAAGCGCACCTCGCCCAGGACCTCGGCCGGTCGCAGCACGACCGGGTGCCGGGCCTCCACGATGTCGACCGGCAGGTCGAGGTACTCGAAGATGCGGTCGAACAGCGCCAGCGAGGCCTGGACGTCCGCCTGGACGCCCAGCAGCGACTGGATCGGGAACAGCAGGCGGGTCTGCAGCGTGGTGAACGCGACCACGGTGCCGATCGAGATCGAGCGGCCGACGAAGCTCTGGCCGGCCAGCCAGTAGATGACGGCGGGCTGGGCCGCGAAGGTGAACTGGATCGTCGCCATCAGCCAGCGGCCGGCCATCCGCGAGCGCACCTCGAGATCGGCGATGCCCTTCGACTCGGCGGTGAAGCGGTCGGCCAGCTCCTCGCCCCGGCCCATCGTCTTGCCGAGCAGGATGCCGGAGACCGACAGCGACTCGGCGACGAGCGCCGAGAGGTCGGCGAGGCGCCGCTGCTGCTCGGCGGTGATGCGCCGTCTCACCGCCCCCACGCGCCGGGTCATCCACACCGAGGGCGGGACGAACACGAGCGAGATCGCGGCCAGGCGCCAGTCGAGCAGGCACATCGCCACCAGCGCCGCGATCACGGTGGTGGCGTTGGCCGCGATGCTGGTGGCGGTGGTGGTGACGACGGACTCCAGCCCGCCGATGTCGTTGGCGATCCTCGACTGCACCTCGCCGGTGCGCGTGCGGGTGAAGAAGGCCAGCGACATCCGCTGCAGGTGGTGGTAGACGGCGGCCCGCAGGTCGTGCATCACCCGCTGGCCGACCTGGTTGGACATGAACGTCTGCCACACGCCCGCGGCCTGGGAGAAGACCGCCACCGCGATCATGCCCAGCACCGTCTCGGTCAGCAGCGTGCCGTCGTGGCGGAACAGGCCCCGGTCGAGCGCGGCGCGCAGCAGGAACGGGTTGAGCATGCTCACGACCGCCGCCAGGACGATCAGCGCCAGGACGCTGGCCAGCCGCAGCCGGTAGGGCGCAAACAGCGCGAGGATCCGGTGGGGGTCGCGCCGGCGCGTCGGGTCAAGGAGCGATGGGGGGCCGCCGCCGCTCCCGCGGCCACGCAGCGCTCGCAGCGAGCCGGGCGCGGCGCCGTGCACGGCGCCCATCCCGTGGCCCGGACCGATGCTCATGCCTGCATGCTAGGCCGCACCGCTTCCGGGCTCGCATTCGCCGGCGCCGTCTAGGGTTTCCCCGGTGACGAGCACCCCCGCGCTGCTGATCGCCGCCGGCGGCGTCGGCTTCGGCCACGCGATCCTGCCCGACCACTGGGTTCCCCTGGCCCTGCTCGGGCGCACCCGCCGTTACCCGCTGGCGCGCGTGGCCAGGCTCTCCGGGCTGGCGGGCATCGCCCACGTGCTGGTGTCGGTGATCCTCGGCGGGGTGATCGTCGCGGTCGGGCTGCAGCTGCGGTCCACCGTCGAGCACGCGCAGGCCACGATCGTAGGGCTGCTGCTGATCGGCACCGGTGTGGCGTTCGCGATCGCCGAGGCGACCGGGCGAGGCCATTCGCAACGCCATCCCCACGACCACCCCCACGACCACCCCCATGACCACGACGTCCACCCCCACGGCCGCGCGCACGATCACCCGCACGACCACCCGCACGATCACGCCCACGTCCACGCCCACGACCACCCCCACCCCCACCCCCACGCTCACCATCCCGAGCGCCGCTCCACCCCCTCGAGCGTCTCACGGCTGGCGGCGGTGATGGTGCCCTTCGGCGCGGCCGCCTCGCCCGACCTGACGATCCTCCCCGTGTTCCTGGCCGCGAGCGCCGCCGGAGCCGGTCCGGCGGTGGGGTCGTTGGCCGTGTTCGCGGTGGTGACGGTCGCGACGATCGTCACCCTCACCGTGCTGGCGGCCGCCGGCGGCGGCCAGCTGCGCGTGCGCTGGCTGGACCGCGGCGGCAACGCGCTGACCGCGCTCGTGCTTGTGGTGATCGGCGCGCTGGTGCTGGCGGGCGTGCTGTGAGTCGGCGCCCGCGGCGCGGCGGACGCCCGGCGCGGGCCTCTATGGCCTCAGCACGAGCGTCTGCCGCCGCGTCTTGACGAAGCCGTAGCGCCTGTCGACGACCTTCTCCAAGACGACCACCCGGATCGCCCGACGGGCGCGCAGCAGCTTTCGCCGCAGCGAGCGCTTGATCACGATCCTCGGCCGCAGCCGGCCTTTGCCGCTCACCCTCACGCTCCCGAGCACGAGCGACCGCGCCGCGGTGGCGACGTCGGCGGCGCCGTCGTAGTACCAGACGCCGACGTTGTTGGCGATGATCGTCCCGGCGTACACGCACAGCGCGTTGCACACCGCCGGGGCGGAGATCGCCCACCCGCGCGAGGGCAGCTTGGCGATCGGTGGCGCCGGCGGCAGGCGCTTGATGATCGTCGCCCTGTAGAACGCGATCTGCGCCGCCCGGTAGGGCGTGATCGGAGTCGAGGAAACCGGCTGGATGGTCGTCGAGCCGCCCGATCCGCTGGAGCCCGAGCCGCTCGATCCCGAGGACCCCGGGGAGGGTGCCCCGACCGCGTCCGCGCTGAGCGCCAGCACCCAGTCGTACATCGCGGGAGTGCTGTCGCAGGACAGCGCCTGGCCGGGCGCGGCCGCCGACGCGCAGCCGCGGCTCTCGCCGCCCGCGCCGGACTGCGAGACGAGCAGGTTGGCCGCCGCGGCGCCCGGGTCGGCGGGCGTCACGGTCACCGCGAGAGCCTCGCCCTGCTGCACCTGAAGCGGCGCGCTGAGCGTGAACGTGTCGCTCCCCGCGCCCGCGGAGAGCTGCCCGCCGCCGCTCTCGGCGCCGGGCTGGCTGGCGCTGTCGACGACCCAGTTGGCGCCGTCGTAGCGCACGAGGTCGAGCGTCGCCGTCTGGGAGCCGGTGACGGCGCCGTGGTGGACGGTGAAGCTGTCGATGCTCGCGCCGGCGGGTGGCGTCCACTGCGCGCCGCCGTCGGAGACGTAGGTGCAAGGCTGGCCCGCCGCGCAGTAGGACTGCGAGTCTCCGGGCTGGTCTGCGCCGGCGTAGCCGATCGTCTGGGCCACGGCAGCCGGCGCCGCGGCGAGCGCCAGCGCGGTCGCTTGCGCCGCGGCCACCGTCAGCAGGCGTGTCCTGTTCATGTGGTATGACCTCCTCCTGGTCGGATCCGTCCTGACCGCAGGGGCCGACGGCCCCTTCCGCCCCCGCGCCGACGCGACCGCTCCACGCGTCCGCCCCGCACTGGACCCTATGCGGCGCGGCAAGCTTAGCGCCGCCGCCGGCGGGTTCGGGCGGGCTGTCAGAGATCTGTCAGGAGGGTCAGGCGGCTCGGGCGCCCAGCCTCACCGGCAGCGTCTTGAGCTGGTTGATGAACGCCGACTCGGCGTGGACGGGATCCCCCGCCAGCTCGATCTCCGGGTAGCGGGCCAGCGTCTGCTCGAACATCAGCCTCAGCTCCAGCCGCGCCAGTGCCGTCCCCAGGCAGAAGTGCCGGCCCCCGGCGCCGAAGGCCTGGTGCTCCGGGTTGCGGCGCACGTCGAAGCGGTCGGGGTCCTCGTAGCGCGACTCGTCGCGGTTGGAGGAGACGTACCACATCACGACCTTCTCGCCCTGGCGGATCCTCTGCCCGGCCAGCTCGGTGTCGCGGGTGGCCGTGCGGCGGAAGTGTGCGAAGGCCGGGAACATGCGCAGCGACTCCTCCACCAGGCTCGGGATCAGGGACGGGTCGGCGACCACGAGCCGCCGCTGGTCCGGGTGCTCCATCAGCGCGCGCATTCCCGAGCAGTAGGTCGCCTTGGTCGAGTCGTTGCCCGCCGCCACCAGCAGGAAGAAGCCCATCACGATCTCGTGCTCCTCCAGCCGCTGCCCGTCGATCTCGGCGTGGACGAGAACCGAGGTGAGGTCGTCGGTCGGGTGCGCGCGGCGCTCGGCGATCATCTTGCGGCAGCGTTCGAAGATCCTCGGGATCTCGACCTCGGCCACGCTCTGCACGCCGCCCGGGTTGAGATCGGGGTCGCCGGCGCCGAGCGCCGAGTTCATCAGGGCCGCCCACTCGGCGTCGTCCTCGGGTGGGATCCCCATGAAGCTCCCGATCACCCGGGAGACGATCGGCTGGGCCACGTCGACGACCAGGTCCGCGCTGTCCCGCCCCTCCAGGCGGTCCAGCACGTCGCCGACGATTCGGCGGATCGCCGGCTCGTGCTGGGCGATCCGCTTGGGGGTGAAGCCGGCCTGGAAGAGCATCTTCAGTCGATCGTGCTTGGGTGGGTCCATGCCGATGAACATCGCGCGCAGCAGCTCCAGCGGGAAGCCCTCGGTGACCGCCGTCACCCCGCCCAGCTCGGAGGAGTACGTCTTCCAGTCGCGGCTGACGGCGTGGATGTCCTCGGCCCTGGTGACCGACCAGAACCCGGCCTCGTTCGGATACTCGCTGACCCGTGAGGTCCAGTGCACCGGGCACTCGCGCCTCAGGCGCCGGAACAGCTCGTGCGGGGGGCCGTCGAGCCACAGCTCGCGCTCCCCGACGAGCACGTTCTCGAGCGGGACTTGGTCGAGGTCGGGCCCGGTCGTCGTCATGCTGTCCTCCGTCGCTGGGTGGTGTCGAGCTTTGGCCGCGCGCAGCGGCGTCGAGCCGAGCCGCGCTGAGCGGCGTCGAGCTCAGCCGCGCGATCGTACTGGCTGGCCAGCCAGCTTGGAAGGGCGTCGTGTGACCGATCTCACGCTCACCCGCCATCCTCCGTCGAGGCTCCATGACCGCACTTGACCGAATCGACTGGCGCGTGCAGTTCCTGATGCTGGCCGCCACCTGGGGCGCGAGCTTCCTCTTCATCAAGGTGCTGGCCCGCCACTGGCCGGCGCTGTGGGTCTCCTTCGGCCGGGTGGCGGTGGGGGCGCTGACGCTGGCCGTCCTGCTGCGCGTGACCCGGCAGCGCTTCCCCCGCGAGCTGCGCCTGTGGCTGCACTGCGCCGTGCTGGCGGTCTTCTTCAACGCGATCCCGTGGACGCTGTTCGCCTTCGGCGAGCAGCACACCTCCTCGATCGTCGCCGGCCTGTGGAACGCCACCACCCCACTGTGGGTGCTGCTCGTCTCCCTGGCCGCGTTCGGAGAGCAGCGTCCGACGGCCGAGCGGCTGGCCGGCCTGGCCGTCGGGTTCGCGGGCGTCGCCACGCTCCTGGGCCCGTGGCGCGGCCTCGGCGGCGGCGCCCTGACCGGCCACCTCGCCTGCGCGGGCGCCGCCGCCTGCTACGGCCTCGGCTTCCCCTACACGCGCCGCCACCTCGCCGGCCGGGCGGAGAGCGGCGTGGTGCTCTCGGCCTGCCAGCTCGCCTGCGCGACCGTGATCCTCGGCGTGTTCCTGCCGCTGAGCGGGACGCCCACGCTGCACATCGGGCTCGACGGCGCCGGCAGCCTGCTGGCGCTGGGCGCCCTCGGGAGCGGTCTGGCGTTCGCCGTCAACTACGCGATCGTCCGCGCCAGGGGAATCGCGGTGGCCTCCACCGTCACCTACCTCATCCCGGTCTTCTCCACCGCGCTGGGCGCCCTCGTGCTCGGCGAGACGCTGCGCTGGAACCAGCCGGTGGGCACGGTCGTGCTGCTGGCCGGGATCGCCCTCTCGCAGGGCCGGCTGGCGGTGGCGCTCAGCCGGAGCCCGGCGAGGACGAGGTCCCGCTCCGCTCCGGAAGCGTCGTCGTGAGCGGCGCCCCCTCGCGGCGCGCGATCGCAAGCGCCTCGTCGAGTCCCCGGCGGGCCACCACGTCGACCAGGCGCTGGGCGCCCATCCGCACCGGCAGCACGTAGGCGACCCAGGGGGGCGCGACCACCCGCCGCGAGCGCCTGGCGATCCCGCGCTCGATGGCACGGATCCCCGCCTCCAGCGGCGCCACCCGGCGGGCCGCGAAGCTGATCCGCGACGCCGCCTCGGTGCCGAACCCGCGGCGCGTCATGTCGGTGTCCAGCTCGGCGAAGTACGCCACCCCGACCCGCGCCCCGCTGGAGTGAAGCTCCACCCGCAGCGCGTCGGCCAGCGCCTCCACCCCGGCCTTGGAGGCGCTGTAGGCGCCGAGCAGCGGCGGGTGCACCGCGGCGGCCAGCGAGGAGACGGCGAGCGCGTAGCCGGCCGGGTGGGCGATGTGGGGAGCCGCCGCGCGCAGCGTGTAGTAGACGCCCAGGAGGTTGACCTCCACCGTGCGCTCGAAGATCTCCGGGTCGCCCCCCAGGATCGGCAGCTGCGCCGCCACGCCGGCGTTGGCCATGACCACGTCGAGCCCTCCTAGGTGCTCCACGGCCGCCTCGACCGCGGCCTCCACCTGCTCGCGTTCGCGCACGTCGCACACCACGGCCAGCGCTCCCCCGCAGTCCGCCGCCACCCGCGCCAGCTCGTCGGGCTCGATCCCGGCGAGCACGACGCGCGCGCCGCGCGCATGCAGGCGTCGCGCGGTCGCCGCCCCGATCCCCCGCGCCGCGCCGGTGATCAGCACCCGGCGGCCGCGCAGCGACTCGCCGCCGCCGCGGCGGGCCCGGCGCTCGTCGGCCGGGTGGTCCGGCTGGATGCGCAGCGAGTTGATCGTCATCGCGAGCATCTCATAGTGACCGATGAGCATGCACAGCTCGATCAGCTCGCGCTCGGAGAGCTCCTCACGCAGCGCCGACCACAGCCCGTCGGAGAGCTCGCGCCGCTCGTGCAGCTCGTCGGCGGCGCGTGCCAGCAGGGACTGCCGGTGGCTCCAGCCGCCGGGGGCCGAGCCGTTGAGCGCCGCGGCGATCTGGCGCTCGCCCAGTCCGGTCGCCCGCGCCAGCCGCTCGTGGTGGCGCCACTCGTAGTCGCAGCGGCAGTTGTAGGCGACGCGCAAGATCACCAGCTCGGTATCGGCGCGGGGGAGCGTCCCGCGGGGCATGAGGGCCCCGGCGAACCGCAGCCAGGCGCGGAACAGCCGCCGGTGGCGGGCGAGCGTCGTGAACAGGTTGGGCGGGCGCTCGGTCCTCGCCGCGCGCGCGATCGCGGCCACGATCAGCGCGTTGAGCCACCCGATCTCGCGCCGGGATCCCGGGGCGACGCGCGGCCGGTCCTCGCTCACCGGTCATCCCTCATCGGCGCAGCGGCTCGATCGCCACGCTCGTGGTGTAGGACTCGGTCCCCGCCGCCTGCGCCTGCGGGCTGTACTGCGGGTAGGGGTTGGAGGGGCCGAGCGGGACCCGGATGAGAAGGCGCCGCCCGGCGGATGCCCGCACGACCCGCACGCCGCCGGCGTCAGGACCGGAGAGGGCGATCCGGTAGCGGGCCCCCGGCCGGTAGAGAGCGGGGGTTAGGACCGTGGCCGAGCCGCTGCCCTCCAGCTCGAATCCGAGGCGGTCGGCGTCGGCAAGCGTCGAGAGCTCGCGGGCGCTGCGGCGCATCGTGACCGACCAGCCGTACACCGCGTAGCGATCCTCGCCGCTGGTGTAGGTGACGCGCGCCGGCGCGCCCCACGGGTGGGCGAAGTCGTCCATGATCGTGCCGATCGACCACTGCAGGTCGCGCGACCAGTACGGCCACGAGTGGGTGCCGGCGCCGTAGTCCTCGAAGTAGGCGGGGATCGCCAGCGCGTCGAGGCGCGCCTGAAAGTCGTTGTTGTCGCGCCACACCGCGCCCTCGATCCCCATCGCGGAGAGGTTCGGCGGGCCGCTGTCGAGCGGCCCGGGCTGGCCGTCGCCCCAGTACATGTACAGGCGCGTGGCACGCAGGTTCTCGGCCAGCGTCGCCGGGTCGTGCGAGGCCCAGTTGATCCCGTCGCTCACCGGGCTGCCGAAGAACGTGTCCGGCGCCACGCCGTCGAGCCCCACCTCGGTGGCGTTGATGATCGCCATCGCGCCGGCTCGCGCGTCGGGGTCGTACCAGATGTCCGGCGCCCCCGAGTAGCCCAGCGCCACGCTGAACAGGTCCGGGTGGCGGGCGGCGTAGGAGAGCGAGCAGAAGCCTCCCTGCGAGAGCCCGGCGATCGCCCGCCCACCGCGTCCGGCGCGCGTGCGCAGGTTCGCGTCGACCCAGGGGAGGAGCTGGTCGATGTGGAAGGTCTCCCAGCGCTCCGCGCCGTCGGGCCAGTCGGCGCACCAGCCCCCGCCGTCGCCGTTCAGGGTGATGTCCGGCATCACCGTGATCAGCGGGCGGTCGCCGATCACCCGCTCGGCCCCGCCCAGCGTCGTCCAGTCGGAGGCGTGGCCGCTCGTGCCGTCGAGCAGGTAGAGGGTCGGGTAGCGCCGGCGCGGGCGCGCGGCGTAGCCGGGGGGGAGCAGGATGTAGACGGAGACCGGCTGGGGCAGGGCGGCGGTCCCGAGGGTCACCGCGAGCAGCCGCGGGTCCACCTGCTTTACGGCCAGGACCCGGAGGCCGTGGCCGCCGCGCAGGACCGGCGTCGCGCCGGCGGCGCCCGGCGTCGCGCCGGCCGCGCCCGGCGGGCCCGCCGCGCCCGCCGCGCCCGGCGTCGCGCCCGCCGCCCACAGGGCGAGCCAGGCGATGCTCGCGAGCAGGATCAGCCGCAGACGCATTGCAGTCCTCCCGCGGACAAGCATATGCCGTGCGCCCTCACACGGTCTCACCCGGCCGCTGGAAGATCACCTCGGGCACGACGCAGGCGGGCGAGACGCGCAGCAGGAAGCGCAGCGCCTCCGCGATGTCGCTCGTCTTGAGCATCTCCTCGGGCGGGACCTGCCCCTTGACGAAGTCGGTCATGTCGGTGTCGACGAAGCCGGGGCAGAAGGCGACCGACTTGATGCCGTCGCCGTTGAGCTCCTTGTTCATCGCCTGCGTGTAGGCGATGACCGCGGCCTTGGTGGCCGAGTAGACGGACAGCCAGGGCTGGGGGGACTTGCCGGCGATCGAGGCGAGGTTGACCACCAGGGCCGAGCGGTGCTCGGCGCCCGCCGAGCGCAGCATCTCCAGGCACTCCCGGTAGAGGATCACGATCGCGCGCAGGTTGACGTCGAGCTGGAGGTCGAGGTACTTGGTCGCGTGCTCCCCCGCCGCCGCGCCGATGCCCACGCCCGCGTTGTTGACGAGCACGTCCAGCCGCCCGAAGCGCTCGCGGTGGCGCTCGACGACCCGGAGGATCGCCTCCTCGTCGTTCATGTTGGCCGCCACCGGCTCGACCTCCCACCCCCGGGCGCGCAGGCGCTCGGCCGTCGCCTGCAGCGTGTCGGGCTTGCGCGCGCTGAGGGTCAGCCCGTAGCCCTCCTCCCCCAGCGCCTCGGCCAGCGCGAGTCCGATGCCCCGCGATGCCCCGGTGACGATTGCTGCGCGATCCGGCATGTCCGCCCCTTTCTGAAGCTAGGAATGGAGGGTCGGCAATCTACGAGGAAACCCGTTCGGCGGCGGATAGGTCAGCGCGCCGCCCGGCCCGACGACCGCGAACGGGGTGAGCTCGTGCTTTACCGGCTCGGCGCGCACCCCCAGGTGGCGGACCTCCCAGCCGCGGACGAGCAGCGCGTCGGCGATCAACCGCCGGTGGCAGCGCCACCACTGCGCCTCGGCGCACATGACCGCCGTCACCCGCCGGCGCGCCTCACCCTCGAGCGCGGCGAGCGCCCGCGCGAACTCGGGGCTCGACATGTGGTCGGCGTAGCCACGGAAGGCGGGGTGCTCCCACCCGCCGTTGGGGGAGTCCGGTCGCGGACGGCGAAAGCCGCCGAGGGCCGGCTCGTGGCGGTAGGCGATTCCCGCCGCCTCCAGCGCGGCCGACAGCGGCCCGCGGCCGAACTGCGGGTTGCGCCGCGACCCCGGCGCCGTGCGGACGTCGACCAGCTGCTCGACGCCGGCCCGCCGCAGCAGCTCGACGAGCTCCTCAAGCGACCGCGTCGAGTGGCCGACCGTGTAGAGGACGTCGGCTACGCCGCCCGCCTCCGCGCGCCGGGTCGCAGCGCCGGGTTGGCCCACCCGCCGTCGGCCGGGTTGATGTTGACCCCCGGCGCGACGAGCTCGTCGATCCGGTCGAGCACCTCCTCGGGGAGCTCGCGCTCGGCGGCGGGCAGCTGCGACTCGAGGTGCTCGATCGTGCGCGGGCCGATGATCGCCGCCGTCACCGCCGGGTGGCGGATCACGAAGGCGATCGCCATCTCGACCAGCGTCATGCCCGCCTCCTCGGCCACCCTGGCCAGGCCGTCGGCCACCTCCAGCTTGCGCTGGTTGGCCGCCTCCGACATGTCGAAGCGCCCAGGGACGCGCTCGGCGCGCCGGGAGGTGGGGATGTCGGCCCCCAGCCGGTAGCGGCCGCTCAGCCAGCCTCCGGCCAGCGGGCTCCACGGGATCACCCCGATCCCGTGGCGCTGGCAGGTGGGCAGCACGTCGGCCTCCACGGCGCGCGCCAGCATCGAGTAGGGCGGCTGCTCGCAGACGAAGCGCTCGAGCCCGCGCCGCCGCGCCGCCCACTGGGCCTCCACGATCTGCGAGGCGGGGAACGTCGAGGAGCCGATGTAGCGCACCTTGCCCTGGTGGACCAGGTCGCTCAGCGCGCCGAGCGTCTCCTCGATGTCGGTGTCCTCTTCGGGGCGGTGGATCTGGTAGAGGTCGATCCAGTCGGTCCTCAGCCGCCGCAGGCTGTTCTCGACCTCGCGCACGATCCACCGTCGCGAGTTGCCGAACTCGTTGGGGTCCTGGCCCATCGTCCCGTGCACCTTGGTGGCGAGGATCACGTTCTCGCGCCGGCCGCCGGCCAGCGCCTCGCCGACGATCTCCTCCGACTCGCCCCGCGCGTACACGTCGGCGGTGTCGATGAAGTTGATCCCCGCGTCCAGCGCGCGGTGGATGATGCGGACGCAGTCCCCGTGGTCGGGGTTGCCCCAGGCCCCGAACATCATCGCCCCCAGGCACAGCGGTGAGACCTTCACTCCGGTACGGCCAAGCGTTCTGTAGTCCATCCCTGCAACCTAGCGCTACGGTGCGGGGCGCCATGAGCGCCGCCCCCACCCTCGCCCGCTGGCGCCACGCCCTCTCCACCGTCAACCCGCCGGCGGGCGAGCTCGACCCCGTCTCCCGGTGGCTCGTGATCACCCGGGCGGGCGTGGTCCCGATGACGCTCACCGCCGGCGCGATCGCCGGCCTGCTCGCCGTGCGCCGCCCCGGCTTCGCCGCCGGCTGGTTCGCGCTGGCCTACGTGGGGATCGTGCTCGCGCACGTCTCCAACAACCTCCTCAACGACCTGTTCGACGCCGACAGCGGGCTGGACGCCGGCGAGTACCCCCGCGCCCTCTACGCCCCCCACCCGATCCTCTCCGGCATGGTCACCCGGGGCGGGCTGGTGCGGGCGGCCCTGACGGCGACGCTCGCCGCCCTGGCCGCGATGATCGTGCTGGCGTTCGCGCGCGGGCCGCTGATCCTCGCCTTCGGGCTGGCGGGGGCGCTGCTCAACGTCGCCTACACGGCGCCGCCGCTGCGGCTGAAGAAGCGCGGGCTGGGCGAGCTCGACGTGCTCGTGGTCTGGGGGCCGCTGATGATCGCCGGCACCTACTACGCGGCGGTCGGCCACCTCGCCTGGCAGGTGTGGCCGGCCTCGCTCCCCTACGGTTTGCTGTGCACGGCCGTGCTGATGGGCAAGCACATCGACAAGCTGCCGTGGGACCGCCGAGCCGGGATCGCCACGCTGCCCGTGATCCTCGGCGAGCGCGCCGCCCGGGCCGCCACCGTGGCCCTGATGGCCGGCTTCTACGTGGCGCTGGCCGGCTGCGTGGCGGCGGCCGTCCTCCCCTGGCCGGCGCTCGCCGCGCTGGGCGCGCTGCCGCTCCTGCGACGGGCCCTGCGGGCGCTGCGGGCGCCCCGCCCCCGCCGGCCGCCCCGCGGCTTTCCGGTCTGGCCGCTGTGGTTCGCCGCCTTCGCCTTCACCCACACCCGGCGGGCCGGCGCGCTGATGGTGGGCGGGCTGGCGATCGCTACGATCCTCGCGCTCGGGCCGCACTGGCTGCGCTGAGCATGTCCCGCCCCGCCGGGATCAAGGCGCGCCGGGCCACGGCCGATACCAGACAACGGCCACCCAGCCGTCTGCGAAAGGGAGACCACGTGCCAGCCAAGCTCCGCCAAGCCCTCATCCCGCTGCTGTGCGCCGGAGTGGCGCTGGCCGCCCCCGCGAACGCCGGGGCGGTGACGGTCGGGATCGCCGACCAGAGCGCCGCGATGTTCTCCAGCCCCTACTTCACCTCGCTGCACATCACGCAGGCCCGGCTCCTGGTGCCTTGGAACGCGGCCGTCATGCGCGACCACGCCCCCCTCGACTACGCGGCGGCCTGGATCCAGGCCGCGCAGGCCGACGGCGTGCAGCCGCTGATCGACTTCGAAGCCGATCCGGGCAGGGCCGGCAACTACATCCCCAGCGTGAAGGTCTACACCGCCGCGGTCAGGGCGTTCGTGCGGCGCTTTCCCACCGTCAAGCAGTACATCGCCTGGGACGAGCCCGACTGGAACTACCGCAGCCTGAGCCGCAAGCCGCGCCTGGCCGCCGCCTACTACAACGCGCTCACGCAGATCTGCGGGCGCGGCTGCACCATCGTCGCCGGCGACCTCTACCTCGATGCCGGCCACCTCGGCGCCTGGGTCAGGGCCTACGAGAAGGGGCTTCGCTACCGGCCGCGAGCGTGGGCGCTCCATCCCTACAACGACGTCCAGGGCCACACCACCTCCCAGATCAGGGTGATGCTCAGGTACATGACGCCGGGCGCTCAGCTGTGGCTGACCGAGATCAGCGGCGTGGTCCGCCGCGGGCACTGGCACGGCCACAACCTCACCCAGACGCTGGCCAAGCAGGCCGCCGACGAGCGGTTCCTGTTCTCGCTGCCCAGGCGCTTCCGGCGCATCACGCGCATCTACCACTACCAGTGGCAGGGCACCAGGCCCGGCCCCAACACCGGGTGGGATTCCGGCCTGCTGAACCCCAACGGCACGCCGCGCCCCGCCTACTACGTGCTCAAGTCAGCCGCTCGCTGACCGACAGGCCGACCGGGGCATGCCTCCTACCATGGGGGCATGCTCCTCTCGGTCCTCGACCAGTCGCCCATCCCCGAGGGCTCCACGGGGGCCGACGCGCTGCGCAACACGCTCGATCTGGCGCGCGCCTGCGACGCGCTCGGCTACCACCGCTACTGGGTGGCCGAGCACCACGGCGGGCCGATGCTGGCCAGCGCCAGCCCCGAGGCGCTGATCGGGCCGATCGCCGCCGCCACCCAGAGGCTGCGCGTCGGCTCCGGCGGCGTGATGCTGCCCCACTACAGCCCGCTGAAGGTGGCCGAGACGTTCACGATCCTCGCCGCGCTCTACCCCGGCCGGATCGACCTCGGCCTCGGCCGCGCCGCCGGAACCGATCCGCTCACCACCTACGCGCTCCAGCGCGACCGCCGTCAGCCGGCGCCCGACGACTTCCCCCAGCAGCTCGCCGAGCTGCTGGGCTACCTCGAGGACGCGCTCCCCGACGAGCACCCGTTCAGGCGACTGGCCGCCACGCTTCCCGGCCGCCCCGAGCTGCCCCGGACGTGGCTGCTGGGCTCCTCCCCCCAGAGCGCGATCTGGGCCGGCCAGCTCGGGCTCCCCTACGCGTTCGCCGACTTCATCAACCCCGGCGGCGCGGAGATCGCCGCGCTGTACCGCGAGCGCTTCGACCCGGCCGCCGGACGGGGGCTCAGCGCGCCGCGAACCGCGGTTGCGGCCTGGATCCTGTGCGCCCCCACCGACGAGGAGGCCGCCCACCTGGCGGCGTCCTCGCGGATGACGCTCACGCTGCTGCGGCGCGGCCAGCTGATCCCGGTTCCCCCGCCGGAGAAGGCGATTGAGTTCCTGCGCGCCGAGGGCAGGCCGACATCCGGGCCGCTGCCCGGCCGCCGCGGGATCGTCGGCTCGCCGGAGACCGTGCGGGCCGGGGTGGAGCGGCTGGCGGCCGACTACCAGGCCGACGAGGTGATCGCGGTGACGATCACCCACGACCACGCCGCCCGGCGGCGCTCCTACGAGCTGCTGGCCGAGGCGTTCGGCCTGGAGCCCTCCAGCGCCCGCTTGGCCGCCGCCACCAGCCCCTGAGCGGCCGATTCGCCCGCCCCGCCGAGCGGGAGGAGCCGCGGGACGTCCAGGCACGCCGACAGCCGCACCCCGATCGTGGCGGCCGGGCCGTCCCCGACCCGCCAGTCCACCTCGAAGCGCTCGGGGTCGGAGGGCTCGTGCGGGACGCGGATCAGCCTCACGCCGTCCTCGCGCACCTCGACCTCCAGCGTCAGCTCGAAGTCGTGCGCCAGCGGCCCCGCCGAGAAGCGCACGGTCGCGCGCGCCCGCGTGGGACGCCCGGCGGCGTCGCGTCCGGTCACCGCGGCCCGCCGGATGACCTCGGGATACCACTCCGGGTAGCGCTCCACGGCGGACAGCAGCGCCAGGCACTCGGGCGCCGTCGCCGCCACCGCGGTCTCGGCGGCGCCGGCCAGCTCCTTCACCGCAGATCGCCCACCTGAATCGAGGCGTGCACTTCGCCCGGCGCGGAGGCGATCCACCGCATCGCGCCCGCGCGCAGCGGCTGGCCGTCGGCGATCAGGAGCATGTCGCCCGCCTGCGCGGGCGTGCGGAACTCGATCTCGGCGTCGATCGCCTCGGGCTCCGGGCCGGGGAGGGCGAGCAGCTCGTGCTCCAGCGGCTGCCAGTAGGCGGCGTTGTTGACGTGGGCGGCGATGTCTAGCTCGGTGGCGCGAAACGTCCAGGTGGCCCGCGGCGCGTCGGCGGGCGGCGAGGGATGGCGCAGCCGAGCCGTCACCCGGCGACCGGCCGCCGCCGTCCCGTAGACCTCCTGCTCGGCCTCGCTGAGCGGAACCGGCCGCCAGGTGCGCGGATCGAGGTGGACCCACAGCGCGACCGTCTCGACGGCGGCCCCGCCGCCCGAGACGGTGGTTCGCCGCTGCGCCCACATCCGCCCCAGCCCGCTGCAGAAGGTGGCCAGCTCGAACTCCTCGCCGAACCGCGGCCAGCGCCTGACGTGGATCCGCGTGCGGCGCACGACCCACACCGCGCTCTGCGCCAGCCCGGCGTCGGCCACGTCGGCGTAGGCGACATCCTGCAGCCAGCGCGCGATGCAGTCGAGCCGCGCGCGCCCCGTCGGCGCGCAGTCGGCGAACCCCGGCCGGGCCGTGCGCTCGAACACCCGCCCGGCGACCGGCGCGACCATCTCGCTGCGCTCGGGAAGCGCCATCGCGCCGTCAGGCGAACAGCCGCGGGTCGGCCGTGGCCACCCCGTGCACGCCCAGGCCGCGCAGGCGCTCGATCGCCTGCCGCTCGTTGACCGTCCACGCGCACAGGGTCCCCTTCAGCTCGACCACCTCGGAGACCAGCCGCCGGTCGACCAGCCGGTACTGGGCCATCACGGTCTCCCACCGCCGCTCGGCCAGCCCCCGCAGCACGTACTGGCGCCAGTCGCCGAAGCGCCGGCTCATCCTGGCCACCCGTCCGCCCACCGAGATCCCCAGCCTCACCGCCGGCTCCAGCTCGCGCACGCGCTCGAGCACCGCCTGCACCTGCGAGGAGATCAGCGTGCGCTCGAGCAGGCCCCGCTCGCGGAGCTCGGCCAGCAGCTCGCCCTCGAACCCGGTGTGCTTGACGTCGACGTTCAGCTCCACCTGCTGGAAGCGTCCGCCGGACAGGTGCTCGAGCGCGTGGCGGAGGCGCACGTTGCCGCCCCGGCGGGCGTGGAAGACGGTGTGGGCCAGCACCAGCTCGCCGCGGTGGGCGCGCACGTCGAACTCGACCATGTCCACGCCGACCGCGAGCGCGGCGTCGAAGGAGGCGAGCGTGTTGGCCGGCGCGAGCGCGCTGGCGCCGCCGTGGCCGATGCGCTGGAAGGGGTGGCCTCGCACGGCCACGGAGGATGGCACGCCCTACGGCGCTCCGTCCCGGGTCAGGCAGCGCGCGCCGCACTCGGCGCCGAGCGCGGCCGCGGCGGGGACGGGGTCGCCCCTCGCCAACGCGAAGGTGAACCCGGCGGCGAACGAGTCGCCGCAGCCGTAGGAGTCGCGCGGCGGCCCGGGGGGCGGCGCCGCGGCCCAGCTCCCCTCCGACTCCCCCCACCACACCCCGCCCTCGGCGCCTCGGGTCTGCACCACCAGCCGCGAGCGCTCGGCCAGCCGTGCCGCCCACCCCGCCTCCGCCACGTCGCGGGCGCTGAAGATGAGCGCGTCGATCGGGTGGCCCTGCGCGTGCTCGAGCGCCCGCCGGCCCCGCGGCGAGGCGACCAGCGCGCGAGCCCGCCGGGCGTGGGCGAACGCCCGCTCGTCGCCGGCGGTGAAGTACACGGCCGCCGCCCCGTCCAGCCTCTCCCACTCCAGATCGTCCTCGCCCCGCGGCTCGATTCGCTCGCCGATCGTCACGATCGTCCGCTCGCCGGTGCGCTCGAGCATCGTCACCGCGCGCCGCGTCGGCTCGGACTCGCGCCAGGCGACGTGGACCCGGATGCCGCGCTGCGCGAGCTGCGCCGCGGCGGCGCGCCCCTCGGCGTCCTTGCCCAGCGCGCAGAAGAAGTCGACCTCGCCGCCCAGCTCGGCCAGCACCGCTGCGACCACGCCCCCGCCTCCCGCCGCCCGCGCGAACGCCCCCTCGGCATGGACCACCTCACCGGGCTCGGGCAGCCGCCGCACGGGGATGAAGTCGACCCACTCGACGTGGCCGACGACGGCGACGCGGGGGCGGGTCACGATGCTCGATCATAGGCGGGGGTCGACAACAGGAGGAGAGCGATGGCCAAGCTGAGCGGAAGCTCGACGGCGGAGATCGAGGCGCCGATCGAGACGGTGTGGGAGCTGGTGCAGGACGTCGAGCGGGCGCCCGAGTGGCAGGGCGGGCTGAAGGCCCTGGACGCGCTCGAGCGCGACGAGGAGGGGCGCGCGGTCCGCTGCGAGAGCGAGACCGACGCCAAGGTGCGCAGCGTGCGGTCGATCGTCCGTTTCACCTACGAGCCGCCCACCCGCCTGTCCTGGACCCAGGAGAAGGGCGACCTCAGCTCGGTGGAGGGCAGCTGGGAGCTCGAGGACCTGGGCGGGGGGCGAACCCGCGCCTCCTACCACATCGAGGTGGACATGGGGCGGATGCTCAGCCTGGTGATCCGCGGGCCACTCGTCGACCTGCTGCGCCACGTGCTGGCGGGGGCCCGGGCGGGCGAGCTGAAGCGCGCGATCGAGGGGTGATGGTTCAATCCCGCGCGTGTCCCGTCGCAGGGGAGTCGCCTTCGCAGCGCTGAGCGCCGCCGCGCTGCTCGCGGCGCTCGTTCCCGGCCCCGCCGCCGCGCGGATCCTCCGGGCCACCTCGATCCTCCCACCCGGGGAGAGCGGCTACGTCTCGATCACCGGCGTGCTCGGCGGCACCGGCTCGCCCCACCTCTACGACCAGCAGCAGCCCTTCATCGACTTTGAGCGCAAGGACGCGATGCTCTCCCAGCCCGGTGGCGCCGTCGAGACGCCGGCCGCCGGGGTGACGATCGCCCGGGACGCCTACGGGGTTCCGTCGATCACCGGCGCCACGCCGCAGGAGATGTGGTGGGGCGCCGGCTACGCCACCGCCGAGGACCGGCTGTTCGAGCTCGAGGCGTTTCGCCGCGCCACGACCGGGCACCTGGCCGAGGTGCTGGGCGCGGGCTACCTGCCGATGGACATCGCGGTCAGGCGCGACTTCTACACCCCGGGCGAGCTCGCCCAGATGTTCGACAGCCTCCCGGCCGCCTTCCAGGACCGCTACACCTCCTACGCCGCGGGCATCAACGCCTACGTCGACCGGGTCAACGGCGACCCGCTGCTGATGCCGGCCGAGTTTCCCGCCCTGGGGATCACCCCCACCCACTTCTCCCCCGAGGACCTGATCGCGATCGGCGTCTACCTCGCCCGCACCACCCCCAACACCGACGGCGCGGACCTCCAGAATATGCAGGCGATCCAGCGGAGCGGCCCGGCGAGGTTCAACCGCATCCTGCCGCTGCGCATCCGCGGCCAGATCTCGACCGTGCCGCGGGCCAACGGGCTGTTCCCGTCGGTGCCCGGCCGCACCCGTGCCCAGGAGCGGGCCGCGCTGGCCCGCTCCTACCGCTTCGTGCGCCGGCTGCCGCTCCCCGCCGCCAACGACCTCGGCGCCGAGCCGGTGAGCGGCACGATGCCCCCGCTGCCGGCGGCCGACTACCGCGCCGCGGCCAACGACGGCGCCGGGCTGGTGAACCCGCTCTCGCCGATCCACCGCGGCGGCTCCTACATGGTGGCGATCTCCGACCCGCGCACCCGCCACGCCTACTTCTTCAACGGTCCCGAGCTGGGCTTCTCCGCTCCCGAGGAGCTCTACGAGCTCGAGCTGCACGGACCGGGGATCGACGTGCGCGGCATCACCGCGCCGGGGGCACCGGTGATCGCGATCGGCCACAACGCCCACGTCGCATTCGGGTTGACCAGCGGGCTTTCGCAGACCAACGCGCTGTACGCCGAGCGGCTCGTGCCGGGCAACCCGGAGGAGTACTACTACCGCGGGCGCATCCTGCACATGAGCTGCCGCGACGAGACGTTCGGCTACCGGTCCTCCCCCACCTCGATCGTCAACCCGGGCAACCCCACCGGCGTGCTCACCTCGCCGCCCCAGGCCGGCTCGGTGACGGTCAGGCTGTGCCGGACGATCCACGGTCCGGTGCAGGAGCGCGTCGGCGACGTCGCCTACGCCCGCCGCTACGCGACCTGGGAGCGGGAGATCGGCACCCTCACCGCGCTCGCCGGCGTCGATGTCGCGTCGAGCGTCGGCCAGGTGAACGCGGCGATCGCGAAGGCGACCTGGAACGAGAACCTGATGGCGGCCGACGACCGCGGCAACATCGGCTACTGGCACCCGGGTCTGCTGCCGATCCGGCCCACGGGATGGGACGAGCGCCTGCCCTACCCGGGCACCGGGCAGGCGGAGTGGCGCGGCTTCTTGCCGGTGGCCGAGCGGCCGCACGTGATCGACCCCCGCCGCCACTGGCTGACCAACTGGAACACGCTGCCCTCGCAGGACTGGACGACCGGCAACGATCCCGCCTCCGAGCGGGTCGCCGGCCCGTGGTTCCGCGCCGCCTGGCTGGACGTCCTCGCCTCCCGCCTGGCCCGCCACCCGAGCTTCGCCGGGATGGACCGCCTGATCTACGAGGCGGGGACGATCGCTCAGCAGCGGCCGATCGCCACGCCCGAGCTCAGGCGGGCGCTGCGGGGTGCGCGTGGCGGCGCCCGGGTGGTGCTCGAAACGATCCTGCGCTGGAGTGGCTCCTACGCGCTGGAGGACGCGGGCGGCACCGTCGACCCCGGCGTCGCCGCCTGGCAGACGTTCAAGGACAAACTCCAGGCACTGGCGCTCGCCCCGCTGGGCGCCGCCGGCCGGCTGATCGGCGGCGGCGAGCCCAACGACGAGCACGACTTCGACGTCGACCTCGGGCAGGCCTACGCGCTGCGCGTCGAGGGCCCGGCCGCTTGGCGCGAGGCGGCGGCGCGGGCCTACGACGCGCTCTCGGCCCGGTTCGGCTCCTCCGATCCGGCGAGGTGGCGCCAGCCACGGACGATGTTCCCGGAGAGCGAGCTGGGCGCCGAGCAGCCGCCGCCGATGCCGTTCTTCGACCGGGGAACCTTCGAAGAGGTCGTGGAGCTCGCCCCCTAGCCATGCTCGCCGTCTACGCCTCAGCGATCGACCGCCAGGACCCGCTCTCGGGGCTTGAGGTGGGCGAGCGCCCCGAGCCGGAGGCGCCGCCCGGGTGGACCACCGTGGCGGTCAGGGCGGCGTCGCTCAACCACCACGACCTGTGGTCGCTGCGGGGCGTGGGGTTGGGCGAGGACGCGCTGCCGATGATCCTCGGCTGCGACGCCGCCGGGCTGGACGAGGACGGCAACGAGGTGGTGGTGCACTCGGTGATCAGCTCCGAGGACTGGCGCGGCGACGAGACGCTCGACCCCAGGCGCTCGCTGCTCTCCGAGCGCTTTCCCGGCTCGCTGGCCGAGCGCGTGGCCGTGCCCCGCCGCAACCTGGTGCCCAAGCCGCCCGAGCTCTCCTTCGAGGAGGCCGCCTGCCTGCCCACGGCGTGGCTGACCGCCTACCGTATGCTGTTCACCCGCGGCCGCGTGACGCCCGGGATGACCGTGCTCGTGCAGGGGGCGGGCGGCGGCGTGGCCACCGCGCTGGTCGAGATCGGCAGCGCCGCCGGGGTGCGGATGTGGGTGAGCGCGCGCTCGGAGGAGAAGCGCGCGCGGGCGCTGGAGCTGGGCGCCGAGGCGGCCTTCGAGCCCGGCGCCCGGCTGCCCGAGCGCGTCGACGCGGTGATGGAGACCGTGGGGCAGGCGACCTGGAGCCACTCGGTGCGCGCGCTGAAGCCGGGCGGGACGCTGGTCGTCTCCGGCGCCACCACCGGCGATGCTCCCCCCGCCGAGCTCACCCGCATCTTCTTCCTCCAGCTATCGGTGATCGGCTCGACGATGGGCACCCGCGAGGAGCTCGAGCGGCTGATCCGCTTCTGCGTGGAGAAGGACGTGCGGCCGCGGATCGACCGGTTGCTGCCGCTGGCGCAGGCGCGCGCCGGGTTCGAGGCGATGCTCGCCGGCGAGATGGTGGGCAAGATCGTCTTCACCGTGTAGGCGCCGGGGTTGGGCCCAGGCGCCGACGCGGGCGCGGGCCTACCTCCCCAGCCACCGCCTCGGGTTCTCGACCATCATCGTGCGCAGCTGCTCGTCGGTCATCCCGCCCTCCCTGAGGGCCGGGATCACCCCCTCGAACAGGAACGTCATCGACCAGTCGGGCGCGGCCCCCGCCGCCTGCATCACCTCGATCATCTCGGGCGGGTACCAGTCCAGGCCGTTGGCGATCGGGATGTCGAAGTCCTGGGAGAGGAACATCCGCTCCGCGTAGCCGCGGCGCAGCAGCTCGAGCGTGGTCGCGTTGCGGCGGTCGGTCGGCAAAAAGACGTCGATCCCGTAGCGGTCCAGGCCGATGTAGACGCCGGTTTCCAGCACCCGCTCGATGTAGTCGAGATCGTCGGTGTCGCCGGTGTGCGCGATCTGGATCCTCTCCGGCGGCACCCCCTCCTCGAGCAGGATCTCGACCTGGCGCGGGCCCGTGTTGGAGGCGGGGCGGGAGTGGGCCATGATCGGCGCGCCGGTCCGATTGGAGGCCCGCGCGGCCGCCCGGTGCACCTTCTCGATCCGCTCGCTCACGCCCGCCTCATCGGCGGCGCACTTGATGAACGCCGCCTTCACCTCCGTCCCCTGGATCCCCACCTCGATGTCGTGCACGAAGAGCTCGGCGATGAAGTCCTCCGAGCGGTTGAGCAGGAACTGCGGCAGGTGGTCGTAGGTGTAGATGCCCGTGCAGGCGACGATCTGAAGTCCGGTGTCGAGCGCCAGCCGCCGCGAGGCCCGGACGTCCCGGCCGAGCAGCATCGCGGTGGGCTCGACCACGGTCCGTACGCCGTGCGCCATCACCGCCTCGGCGGCCTCGCGCGCCAGCTCGTACTCGCGCTCGTGGTCGCGCACGTGCGGCCACTGCGCGCTCACCGCCTCGTCGCCGGAGAAGAAGTGCTCGTGGATCAGGGTCAGGCCCAGCTCCCCGGCATCGATCCGTCCGCTCACCGTCTCCACCGCCGGCATTGCCACCTCCTCGTGTTTGGCGTCTCCCGCACGGGGAAGCCTGCCCTGAGAACAAGGGAGGATTCCATGTTGAGAAGCTTCACGACTCGATTCGCAGGCTTGCTCATCCTCATCGGCGGGATCTGGGGTGGGGTGATCCCCTACGTGGGGCCGTACTTCCACTACGCGCTGGGGCCGGACAGAGCCTGGACGTGGACGACAGGGCGGCTCTATCTCGACCTCCTGCCCGCGATCGCGGCGGTGATCGGCGGCCTGATCCTCCTGGGCGCCGGGCCCTGGAGCCTCGGGCGATTCGGCGCGCTGCTCGCGCTGCTGGCCGGCATCTGGTTCGTCGTCGGGCCTGAGCTGAGCATCCTCTGGCACGGCGGAAGCGGCGTCGCGGGCGCCACCCACGGCAGCCGCACCGTCCGCGTGCTCGAGCCGATCGGGTTCCACACCGGTCTCGGCGTGCTGATCGCCGCGCTGGCCGGCTACGCGCTCCCCGGCTTCCTGGCGCCGCGCCGGGCGGCCGTGGCCACCGAGGCCGCGGCGGCGGGCGCGACGGCCGGAGCGGCCGCGCGGCCCCGGGCGGCCGCGCCCGGGCTGTTTCGCCGCTCGCGGGGGACCGGCCGGCCCGGCGTGGCCTAGCTTGCGGCGCTAGCCGGATCCGAGCCCGGGCGGCGGTGCCCCTAGCCGTCCGGGCCGGCGGCCACACTAGGGGCGATGCTCGTGGTGATCGCGATGGCCACCGCGGGAGTCGTTGCACTCGCGGGCGGCGGGAGCGCCTTCTGGCTGTGCATTCCGGGGGCGCTGCTCGCGTGCAGCACGGCTCGCACGCGCCGCCGCGCCCTGGGGGGCGCGCTGCTCGTGTTCGCCTGCGCCGCGGCGGTGCCCTGGCTGGACCGCGGTCTCGCCCCGCTTCCCCCGGCATGGCTGGTGGTGCTCGTGCCGGCGGCCAGCGTGGCCGTCGCGCTGGGCGGCCGCGCCCGGCTCGAGCGCGAGCGCGACGCGCTTCGCCGCACCTCGCTCACCGACGCGCTGACCGGGATCGCCAACCGGCGATCGCTGCTGCACCGGATCGAGTACGAGGTGGCCCGCCACCGCCGGGCGGGGCGCTGCTTCGCGCTCCTGATGCTCGACCTCGACGGGTTCAAGCTGCTCAACGACCGCTTCGGCCATGCCGCGGGCGACGATCTGCTGCGCGAGGTTGCCGTCGCGCTTCAGCGCACGATCCGCTCGCAGGACACGGCGGCGAGGATCGGCGGAGACGAGTTCTGCGTGCTGGCGCCGGAGACCGCGCCGGGCGGCGTCCACCAGCTCGAGGCGCGCGTGCGTCACGGGGTGGCGAGCGTCACGGTGGGCATCGAGGCGGTGCGCGCCAGCCTGGGCACCGCCGTCTTCCCGCAGGACGGCGAGACGCCCGAGGAGCTCCTGCACGCGGCCGACCGCCGCCTGCTCGCCGCCAAGCGCGAGCTCCCGCGCGAGCGCCGCCACCGGCGGGCGGCCTGAGCCCGCGCGGTTCCGGCCGCAGCCGGGGTCCGTAGTTTTCACCCGCCGACGGCGGCATCGGGCGGATCTCCCCCGCCCCGTCGCGGGCGACACTCGCCTCGATGAGCCTCAGACTGTGGCTGTCCGCGGGTGCCGCGGCCCTCCTGGCCGCCGCTACCGCCATGGCGCTGGTCGCCTTCACCGGCAGCAGCGCCGGCGCGCGCTCCTGGCTTGACCCCTCGCTTCGCCAGCTCACCCACCTCAACGCGCTGCCCGCGCGGCCGGCGCCCGGCTTCGCGCTGACCGATCAGCACGGACGGCGGGTGTCGCTGGCCTCGCTGCGGGGCCGGGTCGTGGTGCTCGACCCGATGGACCCCGAGTGCACCACGATCTGCCCGCTCATCTCCCAGGAGTTCGTCTACGCGGCGCGCGCGCTGGGCGCCGCCAACGCGCGCGTCACGTTCGTGGGGATCAACGTCAACCAGTTCCACGCCACCGGCGCGGACGTGCTCTCCTTCTCGCGCCGCCACTACCTGAGCCGGCTGGCCAACTGGGAGTTCCTCACCGGCAGCCCCGCGCAGCTGCGCCGGGTCTGGCGCCGCTATGCGATCGCCGTCCTGCCGAGCGGGACGGGCGACGTCACGCACAGCGAGCTCATGTACTTCATCGACGCCGCCGGTCGCGAGCGCTGGCTGGCCTTCCCCACCGGGGCCTCGGCCGCGGTGCCCGCCTGGGGCCGCGCGATCGCGGCGGTGGCCAGACACCTGCTGGCCGGCTGAGGCGCCGGGCCGAGGTCCGGCTCAGGCGAGCGGCCGACAGGCGAACAGCCGACGACCCGAGGTCGCGCTCAGGCGAACAGCCCTTCGCCGAGGAAGCCGCCCGGGCGCACGCCCGGCGGGCAGGCGAAGATCGCGCTCGCCCGGTGCAGGGTGAACGCGCTCAGCGCGTCGCGCGCGGCCAGCCGGCGCTGCAGCGGGATGAACTGGCGGACCGGATCACGGGCGAACGCGATGAAGAACAGCCCGCCCCGCAGCTCCCCGCCACCCCCGGCGTCCGCCAGGCGCTCGGCCGAGGAGGCGTAGTTGAACCCCCGCCGCAGGATCCGCTCCGCGCTCCCCGCGGCGGGGGCGGCCTGCCGGATGTGGGCGTGCGGCGGCAGCACCGCCAGGCGAGCGCCGCTGCGCTTGTGCCGGCCGATCGTCTGCTCCTGCGAGGCCAGGCTGAGCCCGTCCCAGCTCGAGAACTGAATCTCGATCCGCCGCGCCACCAGGTAGCTGCCCCCCGCCATCCACGCCGGCCCGTCCCCCGCCTGCACCCACACGTAGCGCTCGAGCGCCGCCGGGTCCTCCGCGCGGAGGTTGTTGATGCCGTCGATGAAGCCGATCAGGTTGCGAGGCAGCGCCGGGCCGCCGCCGACCGGCCGCCGGAAGCCGCCCTGGGACCAGCGGAGCGCTGCGCCCGGCGCCGCGAGCATCGACAGGACGTGGACCGCGTGGAAGGCGACCTGAGGGTCATCGGCGCATGCCTGCACGCACAAATCGCCGCCCGAGGCGGCCGGATCGAGCTCGTCGCCCGCGAACGGCGGCAGCGGCTTCAGCACAGCCGGGCGGTGGCGGCGCAGGGCGGGCGGGGCCTGGGGACCGGCGAACAGTCCGGGACCGAAGCCGAAGGTGAGCGTGAGGCGGGCGGGCGGGAGCCCGACCGCCTCGCCGGGGTCGCTGGGCGCCGCGCCGGCGGCCTGGGGGGCAGGCTGGAAGGCCCGCCCGGCGGTCAGCGCCGCGGCGGCCTCCGTCCAGCGCTCCAGCAGCTCCCGAAGCCGCGCCGCCGAGCGGGTCGTGAGGTCGAAGGCGACGAACTGGAGGTGGTCCTGGGCCGGGGTGGCGATGCCCGCCTGGTGCTCGCCGTGGAAGGGGACGGTCCCCGGGCCGCGGGCGGCGGCTTCCCGAGGCGGCGAGCCGCCGCCGAGGACGCGCTCCAGCCCGGCGCCGACCCCCGCCCCGGCGGCCGCGGCCAGGGCGGCGCGGCGCGTCAGCGGGACGGCGAACGGGCCCCGGCGCCGTTTGCGCCGGGGCCCGTCCCCGTCGGTGGACCTGGGAGGTGTGTCCACAGCCCTACGCGCTGACGGTCACGGTCCCCTGCATGTAGCCCTGCGCGCCCATCGCCCACGGGTCACAGGGATCGCTGCACCACCACTTGTAGGCGCCCGGCTGCGACGGCGCGGTGAACTTGAAGGTGCTCACGTGCGGGCTGCTCCCCGTGGCGGGGCCGAGCACGGCGTTGACGCCGAGCGTCGGCGCGGTGAAGGTGTGCGGCATATTGTCGTAGTTGTAGACCGTCACGTTCACCGTCTGTCCCGGCTTGACCGTGAAGTCGGCGGGCAGGAACGCGTCGTGCCACGCCCCGTCCGGGCCCTTCTTCCCGTGCTCGGAGTCGGACTTGACGACGAGCTTCACCGAGGTGGGCGGCGGGGTGGCGGCGGGGGCGCTGGCCGGCGTCGCCGACGCCGCGGCCGACGGCGTGCTGCTGGTGCTGGTGGAGCTCGAGCTGAGCGAGACCACCGAGACGATGATCGCCATCACCGAGAGCAGCGCGGTCAGCCCGACCGCGACCATCATCCATTCGTGCCAGGCCTTCTCCTTCGAGGCCGCGCGGACCGGATCTTCCGGCCCTCCAGTCAGGTCATCCATGTCGAAATCCTCCTCGTGGCTCAGCAAGTGAGGACGACGATAGGTTCGCCCGCACCGGGGGCCATCCGTGCCCGGCTGCGCATCGCGGGGAGCGGACCACGGCCTCCGACTGCGGGTTTTCCGCAGCCGGGAGAGCTAGGCCACTCGGAGCACCACGACCAGGGCGACGATGATCGCCAGCACCACGAGGGCGGCCCACGTGCCCGAGACGAGCCGGTGGTAGGAGCGCGAGACCGGCCCGTCCTGGGCGGCTCGCCGCATCACCATCGCCGCCCCGTGCGAGGCGAGGTGGTGGCTGAGCTGCGACTGGAGGCGCTCGCTGGTCCGCGACACCGTCTCCAGCTCCGCCAGGGCGTCCTCCCGCGCCGCCACCGCCGCGTCCCGGGCGGCCAGGGCGTGGTCGCGCAGGGCATGTGCCCCTCGCGCTCGGCCACGGCACGGTCTCGCTCGGCGATCGCGCCGTCGCGCTCGGACTCCGCCTGCGCCTGCGCCGCCAGGGCCGAACCCCGCTCGCCGAGCGCCCGCTCGCGGGCCGCCGCCTCGCGTTCGGCAAGGCGGGCGGCCTCGTCGCGCTCGCGCCGGGCGGCGTCGCGCTGCGCCGCCAGCTCGTCGCGCTCCCGGTGGGCGGCGTCGCGCTCCGCGGCGAGGTCCTCCAGGCCCCGCCGGAGCTCGTCCAGCTCGGAGGCCAGCCGATCGCGCTCGCGCCGAGCCTCGTCGCGCTGCGCGATGGCCTCGTCGCGCTCGCGCCTGGCCTGGTCGCGCTGGGCGGCGGCCTGGTCGCGCTGGGCGGCGGCCTGGTCGCGCGGCGCCAGCCGCCGGGCCGCCGCCCGGCCGCCGGGCGGCGGCAGCGCGATCGTGATGTCGGGCGCCACCGTCAGCTCCGCCTGCGCGATCGCCGCCGCCCCGAGAGACCACGGGAACTCCGCCATCCAGGGCTCTCCGTCCTCGGCCGCCCACGGCTTGTGCTCGAGGTCGGCCAGCAGCCGCACGGGCCGCCCATCGACGACCAGCGTCAGCGCCGGGCGCATGAAACGGCGCCCGCGCACGCCGGACCATCGGCCCCTGACCTGCCATCGCCGGTGGTCGAGGAGCTTGAACCGGTCGAGCTCGAAGTCGACTCGGCCGACCCGCGGGACGGGCTCGAGCGTCTTTGACATCGCGCCGGACACCATAGTAAGCCCTGCAATCCGGCGGGTTCACCGCAAGCCGGCTTGCGCTCGCCCTCGTCTAGGTGGCGCAGCTCACCGGGCCGCTCGGCGCGCTCGCCGTGCCCGGCTCCTGGGGCGGCGGAGCGGTGTTGGAGGTGTCGATCGGGTAGCTGGTGGGAGCGGAACTCTCGTCGGCGGCGCTGAGCGCGGCGGTCTGGCAGGACTCCTGGCCGAGCACGTTCGGGTCCACGGCGGAGGGCGAGGTGAGGTTCGGGTTGGCGGGGTTGGGCGCGGCCGCGAAGTTGAACGCCCCCGTCATGTCGCCGACCGTTGTGTCGCGCCAGCCCCCGGGGATCAGGTTCGGCACCGTGACGGCGAACCGGGCCGCGATCAGCTTCAGCGTCGAGGCGTGATCGAGGGTGCCGCTGTACACCAGCCCGCCCGTGGAGAACGGCGAGACGACCAGCATCGGCACCCGGAAGCCGAGCCCGATCGGGCCGGCGACGCCGTCCTCGCCGCCGCCCACCGGCGACGCGCTCAAATACTCGCCCGCCGTGCCGCTCGGCGCGGTGGGCGGCGCGACGTGGTCGAAGAAGCCGCCGTTCTCGTCGTGGGTCACCAGCAGGACCGTCGACTCCCAGATCGACTGGTTGGAGAGCAGCGTGTTCAGCACCTGGGCGGTCATGACCTCGCCGTAGCTCACGGGGGCCGGAGGGTGCTCGGAGGTCACCACCGGCGTGAGGATCCAGGAGACCTGGGGCAGCGTCCCGGCGGCCACGTCAGCCTGGAACTGCGCCGGGTACACCTGGCCGAACGCGGCCGCAGCGAGCTGGGGGTCGTCCTGGTAGGCCTTGAAGTAGGGCAGGACGTTGTCCGACACGGGGCTCAGGTTCTCGGGCGACTCGTACACCTTCCAGCTCACCCCGGCCTCCTGGAGCACCTCGGGCATCGTCTTCCAGGTGAATTTCCCGTAGGTCTGCAGGCGGGTCGACTCCAGCGTCGAGACGATCGGCCCGCCCGCCACGCCGTCGGGGTCGATCCAGGCCGACATCGAGTAGCAGCGGTTGGGATCGGTGGGCCCGATGACGGAGCAGTGGTAGTGGTCGCAGATCGTGAAGGCGTCGGCCAGCGCGTGGTAGAACGGGAGGTCCGAGCGCTTGAAGTAGCCCATCGTCAGCGGCCCGTTGACCGGGCCGTCGACGGTCACGTGCTCGGAGACGAACTGGTTCATCTGGCCGCCGTTCCAGTAGGCGTGCTGCGGGCCCCAGCTGTGGTCGATGTCGTTGGTGCACTCCCCGCCGCTGGCCGTGTCCAGGTGGAACGGGTAGAGCAGGCTGGAGGCGGTGGGGTACCCGGCCTGGCCGAAGACGCCCGGCAGCGCGGCGGGATCCTGGAACCCGGCCACGCCCCGGTAGGTCCCGAAGTAGTGGTCGAACGAGCGGTTCTCCTGGATCAGGATCACGATGTGCTGGATGTCGCCGAGGCTGCCGCAGGTGGCGCCCGACTGGGCCAGCGCGCGCTCCACCAGCCGTGACGAGACGAGGCCCCAGGCGCCGAGCGCGGCGCCCCCCGTGACGCCCGCCCGCAGCAGCTGCCTTCTCGAGATCCTGCTCTCCACGTCTTCTCCCTGAGGTCGGTTGCGAGCCGCTGCTCGCGGGCTCCCGGACGGCCCGATTGTGGGAGGCGCCCGGGCGGGGGTCAACGCAAATCAGCCAGATTTCGGCTGCTCTGACGCGGCCGCGCCCCGCAGCAGCAGCGCTAGGACGACCGCGGCGATCGCCGAGACCACCCCCGCGAACACGAGCCCGGCGGGCCGCAGGCCCGCGGCCTCGGCCAGGAGCCCCTCGCCGATCACCGGCAGCGAGATCGCCAGGTAGGCGACCACGAAGAAGCTCGAGGCGACCTCGCCGCGCTGCTCGGGCGGGGCGGCGGCGTTGACGCGCGCCAGCCCGGCGCGGAAGCTCAGCCCCTGCCCCGCCCCGGCCAGCATGATCCCGGCCACCAGCGCCGGCAGCGCGGAGACCGCCAGCGACAGCGCCAGCAGGCCCATCCCGCCGATCAGCCCGCCGCACCCCGCCGGCATCGCCACCCGGTCCGGGATGACCTCGAGGAGCGCCTGGCCGGCGGTGGAGGCGGCGAACACGGAGAAGACGATCGCCCCCACCACCGCGTCGCTGCCCACCGACAGGTCGCGGCCGAGGAAGGCGGGCGAGACGGCCGTCGAGAGACCCAGGACCGCGAAGCCGGCGAACGCCGCCAGTCCCGCCGCCAGGAAGGTCGGCCGGACCTCCGGGGAAACGCGCAGCGCCTGCGGCCGCAGCGCCGGGCGCCCCCGCGCGCTCACCGGCTCGGGCATCGCGATCATGGACGCGAAGGCGGGGACGAGCAGTCCGAGGTCGACCCAGAACGGCGTGCGCAGCGGCACCGCCACCCACTGCGCCAGCACCCCCGCGAGCAGCGGCCCGCAGCCCAGCCCGCCCATGTTGGCGATCGTGGCCACGAGCGTCGCCCGGCCCCGGCGCTCCCGAGGGGCGAGGTCGACGATCGCGGCGGTGGCGGTGCCGGTGAAGATCCCGGCGGAGAGCCCCGAGAGCAGCCGGCCGACGAGCAGGAGCGCGAGGCCGTCGGCCAGCAGGAAGGCGCCGGCGCTCGCGGCGGACAGCAGCAGCCCGCCGAGCAGCACCGGCCGGCGCCCGATCTCGTCGGACAGGCGGCCGAACAGGAGCAGGCCCGCGATCACCCCCGCCGCGTAGGTGGCGAAGATCACCGTGATCATCAGCTCGGAGAAGCCGAAGCGCCGCTGGTAGAGGGTGTACAGGGGCGTGGGCAGCGTCGTGCCGAGCATCGTGGCGGCGAACGCGTAGGCGGCCATCGACATACCGCGGGTCTTTCGGTCGCGGTCCCCCACTATCCTGGCCCTCTACCCGCTCGATGCTCGACCCTGCTCATCAGGCTCGCATAGAGCGCCGCGAGCAAGCCAGACGCGCCACCCGGCGGCGCCGGACGCAGGTCATGGCGACCGCGATCGCCGCAGCGATCCTGGTGGTGGTCGTCCTGGCAGCCGCCGGCGGCTCGAAGCGTTCGCCCACCCCGCCGTCCCCGCCCGCCCCGCGGCCGGCGCCCGTGCGCGCCGCCCGGGTGGTGATCCCCGGCGGACCGTTGGCGCCCGCCTCCGTGGGCGGGCTCGCCGCGCTGTGGGCGCCCCAGAACGTGGTCGGCGCCTCCCCCGCCACCGGGCCCGCCTACGCCGCGGCGGCGGGGCTCCGGGGGCTGCCCGGCTTTTTGCTGATCGCCGACCGCGGCAACAACCGCATCCTGGTCGTGGGCCCCCACGGGGAGACCGTGTTCAGGTTCCCGGACGCGGCCGACCTGGCCGCCGGGCGGCGGCTGGTGTTCAACGACGACACGTTCGTGGTCCCGGGAGGGGCGGCGCTGATCGCCAACGAGGAGGAGCACCACGCGATCGTCTCGATCGGCATCGCCGACCACTCGCTCCATGTCCTGTTCGGGCACCCGGGCCAGGTGGGGGGCGACGCCACGCACCTGAACTTCCCCGACGACGCCTACGTCCTGCCCGACGGCTCCTTCACGGTGGCCGACGCCTACAACTGCCGCATCCTGTTCATCGCCCACCACGCCATCGTGCGCCAGTACGGCCACACCGGTGACTGCCACCACGACCCGCCGAACGCCCTGGGCCCGGTCAACGGCGACACGCCGCTGCCCGGCGGTGGCGTGCTGGTGTCAGAGATCCCCGGCAGCTGGATCGACGCGATCGGCCCCGACGGCCGGCTGCGCTTCGCCTTCCAGGCGCCGGTGGCCTATCCCTCCGACCCCCAGCCGCTTCCCGGCGGGCGGATCCTGCTGGCCGACTACGCCAGTCCCGGCCACGTCGTCATCACCGACGAGCAGGGCCGGGTGCTGTGGCGCTACGGCCCCGCCGGGGGCGAGGGGCGGCTGGATCACCCGTCGCTGGCCATGGCGCTGCCCAACGGCGACATCGCGGTCAACGACGACTACCGCGACCGCGTGGTCGTGATCGACCCCCGCTCCAACCGGATCGTCTGGCAGTACGGCCACACCGACCACGCGGACACGGCGCCGGGCTACCTGAACACGCCCGACGGCATGGACTTCATCCCGGCGCTGCCGAGCCCCTTCGCCTACGCCGCCTCGCCGCCGGACGGGCTGCCCGACTGGCAGGCGGTGGCGCACCCGTAGGCGGAGAGGGGTTCCCGCACCCTCCCGGCGGGGAACACGGGTTTCCCGCACCCTCCTGGCGGGGATCAGCCTGGTGTGGGAGAACCTCTGCGGGATGGCGAGCGGCCCTGGGATGGCGAGCCGCCGCGCAATCCCGTCCTTCGCTACCTCGCCATCCTGAGCGCGGCCCGCGACTTCGGCGTCAGCCGGAGAGACATCGAGAGCGTGGTCCGCCGCTTCGACCCGTTCGAGACCTCTCCGCGCGAGCTCGCCGACGCGCTGGCCGACACGCTCAGCCCCGCCTGGAGGGCCTGATGTTCTGGTTGAGGTGGAAGACGTTCTCGGGGTCGTAGCGGTCCTTGAGCGCCACCAAGCGGGCGTAGCGCTCCTCCCCGTAGGTGCTCCTGACCCGCTCCTCCCCCTCGTCGGAGGTGAAGTTGAGGTACACGCCCGCCGCCGTGTGCGGCGCGAGATCCGCCGCGAGGCCGCGCGCCCAGGCGACGTGCGCGTCGGCCGTCTCCTGGTCGGGCTCCATCCACATCGTCAGCGCGTGGTAGACCCACGGAATGTCGCGGCGGCCGAGCGCCGACTCGTTCTCGTCCACGCGGCCGACCGCGCCGCCCAGCGGCTCCAGCAGCAGCTGGATCATCGGACCGGGCCGCGAGGCGCCGTGGCGGGCGACCGTCTGGATGACCTCCTCGCCCAGGTCGGTCAGGAACTCCGCCTTGAAGTAGGCCCGGATGCCATAGGGCATCCCGCCGTCGAGCATCTGCTGCAGCGCCGTGTAGGGCATCGGCGCGACCATGTCCATCACCGGCTCGGCCACCTCGCGGATCGGGGCGAGAACCCGCTCGCCCTCCGACATCTCGCCCGTCCAGCAGACGACCAGGGCGAAGATCGGCGCGAAGTGCATCTCCTCGGGGACGAACGGCTCGGGCGGGGCGCTGAGGAACGCCGCCCCGAGGCCGAGGTCGTCCGGCGCCTGGCGCATGTAGTCGCGCAGGAAGCGAAGCACCTCGGGCCCCTTCGCCGGCGGCGAGACGAGCATGCCGCCGAGGATGATCGGCCCGATCTGGTGCAGGCGGTAGGTGAACGAGGTGACGATCCCGAAGTTGCCCCCGCCGCCCCGCAGCCCCCAGAAGAGCTCCGCGTTCTCCTCGGGGCTGCCGGTCACCAGCTCGCCGTCGGCGGTCACCGCCTCGGCGGCCAGCAGGTTGTCGCCCGTCAGCCCGCACCGGCGCTCCAGCCAGCCGCTGCCGCTGCCCAGGGTCAGCCCGGCGATCCCGGTCGTGGACGCCCGCCCGCCGGTGACCGCCAGGCCATGCTGCTGGGTGGCGGCGTCGAACTCGGCCCACGTCAGGCCGGCCTGCGCACGGCAGGCGCGCGCCTCCGGGTCGACGTCGATCGCCTTCATCGGCGAGAGGTCGATGACCAGCGCGTCGTCCCAGCACGCGAACCCCTGGGCGGAGTGGCCGCCGCCGCGCACCGCCACCTCCAGCCCGCTCTCGCGCGCGCAGGCCAGGGCGGCCTGGACATCGGAGACCGCCGCGCAGCGGGCGATCACCGCGGGTCGACGGTCAAACGCGCCGTTCCACAGCCGCCTCGCCTCGTCGTACCCCGCGTCGCCGTCACGCAGGAGCTCGCCGCGAAACGACGAGGTGAGCCGCTCGAACGCAGGCGTTGAAACAACCGATCCAGCCATGTCGACCCCTCTTTCTCTGGCCACGCCCCACCCCCGGGCGCCAGCCGTGTGTTGCCCGTTTTCACCGGTCCTGTGCGGGCTACTCTGGCGCAGCCCACCGGCGGTGTCAAGGCCGGGCGGGCGCTATTACGACACTCTTACGACGACCACCGGGATCGGCCGGGTGGTCTGGCGCTGGTAGGCGTTGTAGCGGTCGTGGTTGTTCTGGTTGACGATCTTCCACAGCCGCTCGAAGCCGGGCTCTGAGCGGTAGATGACGCTTGCCACGCCGGGCTGGCGCCGGCGTCCGACCTGGATCTCCACGTTCGCATCGGCGCGGATGTTGTGTAGCCAGCCCGGGTCGCGGTCGGCGCCGCCGTTTGAGGCCACCAGCAGGTAGTCATCGCCGTCGCGCGCGTAGACCAGGGCGTTGGTGCGCGTAACGCCCGATCGGCGCCCCCTGGTGCGCAGCAGCAGCGTCGGCACGCCGATCATCCCGTGGCCCAGGCGGCCGTCGGTGAGCCGATAGATCGCCTGGTGGACCCGCAGGACCTGGGCGGTGAGGCTCACGCAGGGAGCTTATGCGCAAGTAATCAGAGATCTCAAGCGTTTCTCTGCCCGTGAGGACGCGACTGGCAGGGGCCGTGGCGGCGGCGCTCACCGTCGCGGCGCTCGCGACCGGCGGCACGGCGGCGGGGGCGGGCGCCGCGCGCGGCCCGGCGCTGTTCGCGGCGGGCGCCGCGGTCGAGAGCTTCACCACTCCGGCGGCCGGGGCCATCCAGCCCGACCCGGCCGACTGCGCGAGCCCGCTGGACGGCGGCTTCACCGGCCCGCGCCCCTTCGCCTTCGAGGAGCCCTACCTCGACCTCCAGGGCGACGGCCACTACGACCCGGGGGACCCGTTCCTCGACTGCAACCGCGACGGCCGCTGGGACGGCAACACGCTCGGCGGCGGCGGCAACTCCCCCCGCTACTACGACCACGTCGCCGATCCGGTGGGGGCGCGGGCGCTGGTGGTCTCCAACGGCCGGCAGACGATCGCGATGGAGGTGGTCGACAACGAGGGCCTGTTCAACGTCTACGCCGACCGCATCCGCGCCAGGGTCCTGGCCGACGGCTACCGGCTGGACAACATCCAGATCTCCTCCACCCACGACGAGTCCGCGCCGGACACGATCGGGCTCGGCGGGCAGGATTCGGTCCTCTCGGGGACCAACGGCTACTTCGTCGACTACCTGGTGGCGCAGTCCGCCCTCGCCATCGAGCGGGCCTACGACCAGATGCGCCCGGCGCACATCCGCTACGCCGAGGCGCGCGAGCCGGCCAACCTGCGCCAGTGCTGGTCCTCCTACCCGTTCATCGACAACCCGCTGATGCCGGTGATGCAGGTCGTCGGCATCGACGGCCACACGATCGCCACGCTGGCCAGCGTCAGCCAGCACGCCGAGACGCTCGGCTTCAACAGCGGCTCGCAGCTGGATCCGGGGACCGGCTACACGCTCGATCAGGAGAACCGTTGGGTCTCGGGCGACTGGCCCTACTGGTTCCGCTCGGCGCTGGAGCAGGCCTACGGCGGGGTGGGGATCGAGATGGCGGGCTCGGTCGGCAGCGTGGAGACCCCGGAGGTCTTCTCGGCCTCGCTTTCGCAGACGCCCCAGAAGCTGGTCGACGAGAGCCACCCCGCCGGCTGCCGGACGCTTTTCGAGGCGCCCGCCGGCAGCGCCCCCGCGCCGCTCGGGTACTTCAGCGAGACCCGCCTGCTCGGGCAGGACCTCGCCGCCGCGGTAGAGGACGCGCTGTCGACCGGATCGGCGTGGTCGCGCACCAGCGGCATCTGGGCGCGGACCGCCACGATCTGCGTGCCGGTCGCCAACGCGCTGTTCAAGGCGGCCGCGCTGGCCGGCGTGTTCGCGCAGCGCCCCGCCTACCTGCCCGGCTGCCGCCGGCTCGAGCGGATGCCGGTGGCGCCGACGGGGCAGACGGCGGGCACCTCGATCCAGTCCCAGGTGGCGGCGTGGCGGATCGGCGACGCCGAATTCATCGGCGCCCCGGGCGAGGTGTTCCCGTTCACCTTCTTCCGCGGGCCCGTCGGGCCGGAGGACATGAACTACCCGCAGTACGGGATGCCGCCCTGGCCGCTGCCGTACATGCACGCGCCGTGGCGGTTCTTCGACGGGCTGGACAACGACATGATCGGCTACATCTTCCCCCGCGGCAACGACGCCGGGGTCCCCGGCCAGCACCCGGTTCAGAACCCGACCGCCAGCGGGACCGACCGCTTCGGCTGCGGGCACTCCGACGACTCCGAGGCGGTCAACGACCGCGCGGCCGACATCGTCGGCACGGCGCTCGTGCGCATCCTCGCCGGCCAGGCGAGCCGGCACGAGGCGATCGAGCAGGGACGCTACGTCCTGCCCGACGGCCGCCTGTCACGCAACCCGCAGGGGACCACCGACACGATCAAGTGCTCGGGCGCCCAGACCACGTTCGCCGCCGACGGCCCCGCGGTCGCCGTGTGGGAGCCGGGGGCGGGCGTGATCCACCCCGCCGCCTGGATGGACCTCCTGGGGCGGCCCCAGTCGGCGCCCGATCGCGACACCCGCGGATACCTGGACGCTCGCGGGCGCCGCCACTGGCTCGACGTGTTCCCGGACATCGCGGGCCAGCCGGCGCGCGTCTCACCGTAGCCGTCCCGACCCCGCGGCCATGGCGCGGCCGTCCGCCACGTGGACAGCGCGCGCGTGGCATCCCTATCCACGTGGCCGATGCCCGAGCCGGTACGGTCACCGACGATTGAGCGCGCGATGAGCCCGGTCGCGATCATCTCCTACGACGGGACGCCCAACGACGACGACGCGCTGGCGCTGGGCCGAATGCTCGCCCCGGCCGGGTTCCTCCTCGCGCTGGCCTACGTCCGTCATGCGCGCGAGTTCGACCCCGCGCGCGAGGAGCTGGCCCAGCACGACGCCGAGCAGCGGCTGCAGCGGGGCGCGGCGCTGCTGGGCGATCCGGACGTGGCGCGCCACGTCGCGATCGGCGCCTCCACGGGCGCCACCCTGCTGGAGCTGGCCGAGCGCGAGGGCGCGCAGCTGATCGTCTTCGGCTCGGACTACCGGACCGCCCCGGGGCACGTCGAGCCGGGCACCTCCGCCCAGTTCCTCCTCGACGGCGGCTCGGTCGCGGTGGCGATCGCCGCCGCCGGCCTGCGCACGCATGCCGGAGCGTCGATCGGCGCGGTCGCGGTGCCGCTCGCCGGCCCCCACAACGACGTCGCGCGGCGCACCGCCGCCGCGCTGGCCGACGCGCTCGGCGCCAGCCTGGCCGAGTCGGCCTCCGACCGGGTCGATCTGATCGTGGTCGGCTCCCAGCCCGGCGCGCCGCCCGGCCGCGTCGTCGTCGGCGGCGACGTGCGCGAGGAGCTCGGCCGCGCCCGCAGCTCGGTGCTGGTGCTGCCGGCCCAGACGCCGCTGCTGGCCTAGCCGCTCACTCCTCGACGCGCACCGGGTGCCCGCCATGAGCGAAGCGCCCCTCCGCCCCGGGCCACAGCGCGCCGCCGTCCACCCCCTCAAACGAGGTGTTGCCGGTCAGGGCCAGGGCCACGTCGACGTCCGCCGCCAGCACCTCGAGCACGTGGCTGACCCCGGCCTGCCCCCGGGCCGCCACCGCCCACGCCCACGCCCGGCCGATCAGCACCGCCCGCGCGCCCAGCGCGACCATCTTGACCACGTCGAGCCCGGTGCGGACGCCCCCGTCCGCCAGCACCTCCACCTCGCCGCCCACGGCGTCGGCCACGCCCGGCAGCGCCCGCGCCGTCGAGGGGACGGAGTCGAGCTGGCGCCCACCGTGGTTGGAGACGACGATGCCGTCGACGCCCGCGTCGAGCGCCCGCCGCGCGTCCTGCGGATCCAGCACCCCCTTGACCACCAGCTTGCCCTTCCAGTGCCCGCGCACCCAGGCGACGTCATCCCAGGTGACGCTGGGGTCGAACTGCGCGTCGACCCACTCGCGGAACGCCTCCGGCCTGCGGGCGCCGGGGACCGCCCGCTCCAAGTTGCCGAACGTGAGCGGCCGGCCGCCGATCCCCACCTCGCGGACCCACCGCGGGTGCGCGGCGATGTCCAGCCCCCGCACCAGCCGCGCCCACCGCGAGGGATCGCCGGCCAGGGCGTTGCGGACGTCGCGGTGGCGGGCCCCCACCACCGCCAGGTCGATCGTGAGCACGAGCACCGGCGAGCCGACGGCCTGCGCGCGCGCCATCAGGTCCTCCGCGTAGCCGCGGTCGCGCATCACGTAGAGCTGGAACCAGGGCGGCGTCCGGGTCGCGCGCGCCACCTCCTCGATGCCGCAGATCGACACGGTCGACTCCACGAACGGGACGCCGGCCGCCTCGGCGGCCCGGGCCGCCTGCACCTCGGCGCGCGGGGCGAGCATGCCGCCCAATCCCACCGGCCCGAGGATCACCGGCAGCGACAGGCGCTGGCCGAGCACCTCCACCGCCCTCTCGCGCCGGGACACGTCGCGCATCACGACCTGGCGCAGTCGCACCCGCTCCAGGTCGCGCACGTTGTCGCGCATCGTCACCTCCTCGTAGGCGCCGCCGTCGACGTAGTCGAACAGCTGGCGCGGCAGCCGGCGACGGGCCAGCTCCCGGTAGTCCAGGACGGTGGCGGGCGCCACGCCCAGCGGGCGGTCGGCTCTCATGCGCACGCCGCGAGGATAAGCTGCAGGCCGGTGAACGGCGCACAGGCTCTCATCCGCACGCTCGTCGGCTCGGGCGTGACCACCTGCTTCACCAATCCGGGGACCTCCGAGATGCACTTCGTCGCCGCGCTGGACTCCGTGCCCGAGATGCGCGCGGTGCTGGCCACCTTCGAGGGGGTGGCGACCGGCGCGGCCGACGGGTACGCGCGCATGGCCGGCCGGCCCGGCGCCACCCTGCTGCACCTCGGCCCGGGCCTCGGCAACGGGCTGGCCAACCTCCACAACGCGCGCAAGGGCAAGGTGCCGGTCGTCAACATCGTCGGCGACCACGCCACCTACCACACGCGCTACGACGCCCAGCTGCAGTCCGACATCGAGACGGTGGCGCGCAACGTCTCCACGTGGGTGCGCACCTCGCAGAGCCCCGGCGAGCTGGGCCGCGACGCCGCCGAGGCGGTCGCCGCCGCGCTCGGCCCCCCCGGGCAGGTGGCGACGCTGATCCTGCCCGCCGACGTCTCCTGGGAGGAGGGCGCCGCGCCCGCGCCACCGCCGCCGGCGCCCGCGGCGCGGCCGGTGGCCGACGAGGCGGTGCGCGAGGCCGCCCACGCGGCGCGCGCCGGACAGCGCGCCGCGCTGCTTTTGGGCGGGCGCGCGCTGCGCGAGGACGCGCTGGTGGCCGCCGGGCGGATCGCGGCCGCCACCGGGGTCAGGGTGCTGGCCGAGGTGTTCCCGACGCGCCTGGAGCGCGGGGCGGGCATCCCGGCGGTGGAGCGGCTGGCCTACGTCCCCGAGCTGGCCTCGGTGCAGCTGAACGGGCTCGCCCACCTGATCCTGGTCGACGCCAAGGCGCCCGTGACCTTCTTCGCCTATCCGGGCCGCCGGAGCTGCCTGGTGCCCGACGGCTGCCAGGTGCACGAGCTGGCGGCCAAGGACGCGGACGCCCTCGCGGCGCTCCAGGCGCTCGTCGAGGAGCTCGGCGCCGCCGCGAAGACCCCCGAGGTCCAGCCCGCCGGGCGCCCGGAGCGGCCGAGCGGAGAGCTGACCGCCGAGCTCGCCTGCCAGGCGATCGCCGCCGTCCTGCCCGAGGGCGCGATCGTCTCCGACGAGGCGGTCACCTCGGGGGCGACGCTGCCCGCGCAGACGGCCGGCGCTCCCAGGCACGACTGGCTGACGCTGACCGGCGGCGCGATCGGCCAGGGCCTGCCGGTCGCCGTGGGGGCGGCGGTCGCCTGCCCGGAGCGACCCGTGCTGGCGCTCGAGGCCGACGGCTCGGCCCTCTACACGATCCAGTCGCTGTGGACGATGGCCCGCGAGCAGCTGAACGTCACGGTGGTGATCTTCAACAACCGCTCCTACGCGATCCTCAACATGGAGCTCGCGCGCGTGGGCGCCAGAAGCGCCGGCCCGGAGGCCAAGGCCCAGCTCGACCTCAGCCAGCCGGACATCGACTTCGTCCACCTGGCGCGCGGCTTCGGCGTCGAGGCGCGCCGCGTGGAGACCGCCGAGGACCTCCTCGCCGCGCTGGAGCGGGCGCTCGCCGAGCCGGGGCCGCACCTGATCGAGGCGATGGTCCCGAGCATGTTCAGCCCGCTCGCGCTGAGGGCGATGCCCTACGCCCTGCGGGCGCTGGAGAAGCTGCCGCGGCCGATCGCCGCCGCGGTCAGGGACCGGCTGGTGCCCTGAGAGCCTGGGGCCGCCCGCGCTAATCTCCACGCCGATGCCCATGCGCAGGGCGATCGTGCTCGGGCCGGTGGCGGCGCTGCTGATCGGCGCCGGGGTGGCGGCCGCGTCCGTCGGCGGCGCCTACCGGGACGGGCCACTGCGGGCGACCTTCAGCGCGCCGACCCACTACCCCAACTGCAAGCAGCGCTGGCCGGTGACGGTCACGGCGACCTGGAACGGCCATCCCGCCCACGCCAGCGCCAAGTACCAGTTCCTCTACAACGGGTCGCTGGTCAGCACCCAGTACCCGTTCGGCGGCACCCGGCGCAACCCGCACTACCACTGGTACGTGTTCCGCGGCAGGTTCTACGACAACACCTTCGGTCCCTTCGGCGCGCTGTCCGTCGGCCGCAAGCTCGTGGTCCGCGCCGTCGTCTCCGACGGCCGCTACACCGCCTATCCGGGGACCTGGGTGGTCGTGCAGAAGGCCAGCCACTGCCCCCCGTACTGAGCCCCGAGCTCACGCCCGCCGCGGCGGCCGGCCGCCGCCGGCCGCGGCACGCTCGCGCCCGCACCGCGCAACTTGCAGGAACTCGCGTGCAGACGGCGCATAGATGCTTCAGAGTGGGCGCCGCCGGGTATGTCCGGGTCGACCTTCAAGCTACCGGGGGCGTCCGGACACGAGCAGGCCGCGAGAATGGCGCATCGGACCCCATCGATTGCTCAAGGTACACCGCCCCAGCGCGCCGGATCGCCCGCGCCGGAGGTGGCCGTGTACGGCCGCGCGCTGGTCGAGTCGGGCTCTGATGCCAGCGGCCGAAGGCTGCTGCTCTACGGCGACCTCGACCTGGCCTCGGCGCGGGCGCTTGACTCCGAGCTCCTGGCCGCGATGACGGCGGGCGGCTCGCCGCTGATGGTCGATCTCTCCGGCCTGAGCGAGGTCGACCGCCCGGCGCTGCGCGTGCTCCTGCGCCGCCAGCGCGCCGCCTTGGCGGGCGGCGTCCGGCTCCTGATCCGGCTGACGCCGGGCCAGGCCGCGCGGCTGGCCTAGAAGCTCGCGGGCCGGGCGGGCGGCTACGCGGGGCGCACCGAGAGCACCTCGGCGCTGTACGGCGCCGCGAGGGTCAGCCTGAGCCCGGCGCCGAGCTCGGCGCCCGTGTAGGTCCCGAGCACCGCTCCGGTGCGCACGTCGGTGACCGTGTAGGCGACGCCCGCCTGAAGCCCCTGGAGCGAGACCGTCTGGCTGGAGTCCGCGCCCGCCTGTCGGAAGGCGAAGAGGTAGCCGTGGTCGCCGTCCCAGGGCTGGAAGACGGCCCACGCCGAGCCGTCGATCGGGTCGGCGGCCGTGTCCTCGTAGACAAGGCCGCTGAGCTCTGCGCGGTGCGCCCGGTACCAGGAGATCCACCAAGCGGTCTCGGCGAGCTGGGCCGCCGAGAGCCTCGTGAGGTCGGTCCAGAACGTCACGTGGCCGAGCAGCGCGATCGGCATCAGGTAGTCGACTGAGTAGGTCCCGCCCGCCCCGTCAAGCGTCCCGTCATAGAGGCCGAAGCCGAGCGAGGAGGGAGGGATCCAGGGCGCCGCCGACCACACGTCGTGAAGCAGCCGCGCCGGATAGGAGGTGCCCTGCAGGTGGCCGTTGTCGAACCACGAGGGACCGAGCGCCGCCGAGCGCAGCGCCCACAGCCGCTGGTCGTTGGTCTCGTCGAGCTCGAAGGTCACGTCCGGGTGGCGGGCGCGCAGGGCACGCACCCACGCGACGTAGGCATCCTCGTAGTCGAGGTAGTCGTGGGGCGGGCAATCGACCCACGTCACGTAATCGAACTTGAGCTCTCGCACGCCGTAGCGGGCGATCAGCCGATCGACCACGCCGGTCAGGTAGGCGCGCAGGTGGGGGTTGGTGAAGTCCCACACGCCCAAGCCGGAGTCGTCGGGGAGCTGAGCGGTGAGGTCGCCGGTCGGGGTGCAGGCCCAATCGGGATGCGCCCGGTAGGTCGCGCTGCCGGGGTTGAACTCGGCGGGAGACATCCACAGTCCGAGCCGGAGCCCCAGCGAGCGCAGGTAGTCGACGAACTGCGGCACGCCGCGCGCGTCGAGCGGGAAGCGCTGCGTGTCCCATTGCCAGTCGCCCGCGCTCGAGCCCTGCCACTGGTCGTCGAGCATGAACACCTCGCCGCCCAGCCCCGCGAACAGCCGCGCCTGCGCACGCAGGCTCGGGTCGCTAAGTCCGGCGCCATGCCCCCACGGGTGAAACGTGTTCAGATCGACGGTCTGTCGGCCGCCGGGCATCACCTCGGACGCGAAGTCCTCCGCAAACGCCGCCGCCGCCTGCTGGGCGCCGCCGTGGTAGACGCCGAGGTACGCCTCGCCGAGGTCGAGACGGCTGAAGGGCGCGAGCGTCCGCTGGCGGACCGGCGCCGGGTAGGCGGGGTTGGCCAGGCGGTTGTAGTCCGGCGGGCTGGTCATGAGCGGGCCCCAGTCCAAGAGGTCTCGGGCGTTGTCGACCCCGACCCAGGCGCGGCCGGAGCCGTCGCGCCCCACGCGGCTCATCGCGCCGCCACGGCGCTGCGCCACCAGGAACCACCCCTCCCCCGTCCCGTCGTCGAACCGGCCCACCTCGCCCTCGTCATCGAAGCTTCCGGCCTCGGTGACGGAGACGCGAAAGTCCTGGCGCCAGTCCGACCCGCCGTGGTAGGCGAGCACCTGCGCCGTGGCGCCGGCGCGCGAGGTGAGCTCGGCGAGCGCGTACCGGCCGACCCGCAGGACGGCGGGCGTGCGGTTGACGATCTGCTCCGAGACGCTCTGAACGGCGGCACCCGGGTGCAGCGCCCACGTCCGTCTCAGCTCCACCAGCCCGCCGTCCAGCGCCAGCCCGTAGCGGAACTCGATCTGCGCCGCGTGGCCCGAGACGGAGGCGCTGACCCCGAGCAGGCGCCAGCCGAGGGTCGAGGAGGTGGGCGCGGAGTCGAGCGTCAGCGCGAACTCGGGGCCGGGAGCCGCCCACTCGCGGCCGGTCTGGCGATCGGACAGCCCCACCGTCTGCACCCCGCCCGGACCGAGGCTCCAGCGCTGGGCGATCCGCCCGTCCTCCAGGATGGCCGCAGTGGGCGTGACCTGCGCCACCGCGTCACCGACGCGGGCCTGCTGCACGCCGGCCGTCGCTCCGGGCGTGAGACCGCCCGTGCCCGCCAAGGCGGGAGTGGGGCCGCCCGTGCCCGCCAGGGCGATCGCCAGCCCGACCGCGGCGATCACGCCCCGCCCCCCGTCGCCCCGCTCATCCCACCGGCAGCGCGCCCGGGCCCTGGCCGACCTGCTGCTGTGTGCAGTTGGTCGACGGCGGAAGCGAGCCGGGGCCGTAGGCGGCGAGCGCGCTTCCGCCGACGCGGAAGCCGAGCGCCCGCGCGTTCTCACGCGAGAGGCGGACCACGTCGGAGCCGAAGACCGGCGAGATCGTGAAGAACCACTCATCGGTGGTCGAGCACTGCAGCGCGCCGTTGTAGTCCGAGAGCTCCTCGGCGTAGCCGAGCTGGTCGTTGGCCAGCCCGAAGATGAACTGGACCGGGGCGCGCACGTCCTCGTCGAGCGAGAACTTGATCGAGGGGTACGGCTCGCCGGGAACGGCGTAGAGGGGCAGGTCGCCGATGCGCAGGGTGCTCACGCGGGAGACGAACACGTCCCCGTAGCCCCACGGGGGCGTGGTGGAGCGCTCGATCTTGTAGCCGCCCAGCGGCGTGCTGTTGGCGGGCTCGTTGGCGGCGGCCAGGAGGATCGGGTTGGTGTTCACGACGTCGATCTGGCTCGTGGTCCCGGCGACGACCGAGCGGCGGATGTAGAACCCGCGCCCTCCGGAGACGGCGTCGATCGCCTGCTGGGCCACCGCGTTGCCGAACCGGTCGGCGGGGAAGTTGCGGTCGGTGCCCTGCGGGGGATCGAGCCCCGGATCGGGGTCGCCGGCCGGCACGCCGGCCGGCCAGGTGTGGCCCATGGCGCCCACGGTGACGATCGCGGTCGATCCGGGGTACCCGTAGGAGGCGCCCGCGGGCATGTCCTGCTCATCCCCCTCGAGGTAGGTGGCCGTGGCGCCCGGCCAGTCGGGCGAGACCAGGTCGAGCGGCCCGTACACGGTGGCGTGGGTCGAGTAGTTGACCAGCGTCGCGATCACCGTCGCATCGCGCGGGCTGATCGCCTGCAGGACCCGCAGCTGCTGGTCGATCGGGTAGTCCCGGTTGTCGCCGGTGCCGGTGGCGTCGGTGTTGGAGCCGAAGGTGCCCGAGAAGCCGGTCATGTTCGCGGTGCCGACCCGCAGGAGGGCGGGCCGCTCGCTGTCCACCGCCTGGGCGATGGCCGATTCCATCGATCGGGTGACGAACGCGAAGTAGGCGTCCGGCACCCCACCCCACACGCCGATCTCATCCGGCCCGTTGTGCGTGTGGGTGGCCTGCAGGATGACGTGGCCGGCCGGGATTCCCAGGTGCTCGGCGACCCAGCTCTCGACGTCGCTGAACCCGTAGGGGCCGTTCTGGTAGGCGATCGAGTAGCCCTGCGAATCGAGTGCTCCGATGACCACCTGGTGGCCCCGGCGGTCGCGGATCGCGATCACGCGGAAGTAGATGTGGCGCAGGACGCCCGTCGCCTCGTGCACCGGGCCGATCCCGTAGCCGCCCAGATAGAAGTTCGTCAGCTCCGAGGGCGTCACGTCGGCCTTCGCGGCGCCCACGTAGAAGAGCGCGCCGGGTGAGGCCGCGCGCGCGCAGGCGGGAGCGGCCAGCGCGACGGCCGCCGCCACCGCCACCAGGTATCGCCACGCGCGCATCGTCAGTCCTCCCGTCCGGATTGGCCCTGGGGACCTAACGCCCCGCGCGGGCGGAACTTACGTCAGCTGGACTTACCGCCGCTCTTCTTGCCGCCGCGCTTGGACGCGCCCGGGCTGTTGGCGATCCTGGCGGCGCGCTGCTTGCTCATGCCCTTCTTGCGCAGGCCCTCGTACTGCTTGTCGTTCTTCACGCTCGGGCCGTGGTTCTTCGCCATGCCGGAGGGCTACCCGCCGACGCCGGCTGAGACACTCCCGGGCGTGTTGGAGCGCGACGGCGTGCGGCTGCACTACGAGGTCACCGGGGCCGGCGGGCGCACGCCACTGCTGCTCACCCACGGCTACGGCTCCAGCGCCGCGATGTGGGCGCCGAACCTGCCAGCGCTCACCCGCGACCGCGCGGCGATCACCTGGGACATGCGCGGCCACGGCTCAAGCGACGCGCCGGACGACGCCGCCCGCTACACGCACGAGGCGTGCCTCGGGGACATGGCGGCGCTGCTCGACGCCGTGGGCGCGGCGCGCGCCGTGCTGTGCGGGATGTCGCTGGGCGGGTTCCTCTCGCTGCGCTTCTGTCTGCGCTGGCCGGAGCGCGTGACCGGGTTGGTCCTGGTCGACACCGGGCCCGGGTTTCGCGACCCCGCGGCGCGCGAGCGGTGGAACGGGTGGGCCCGGGTGCAGGCCGACGAGCTGGACGCCCGCGGGGTGAAGGCGCTGCCGCAGGGCCGCGAGCAGCGCCAGGCCCACCACGTCCACGGCGCCCGCGGCATCGCCCACGCGGCGCGAGGGATGCTCGTGCAGGAGGACTCGGCGGTGCTCGACTCACTGGGTGAGGTCGCGGTTCCCACGCTGGTCGTCGTCGGGTCGGAGGACACGCGCTTCCTCGCCGCCGCCGAGGTCATGGAGCGGCGGATCGCCGGCGCGCGGCGGGTCGTGCTGCCCCGAGCGGGCCACGCCGCGAACATGGACGCGCCGGACCAGTTCAATGCCGCGGTCAGCGACTTCCTGGAGGATCTTCCGTGAGCAGCGAGGTTTCCGTCGAGCGCCTGGAGGCGGCCGTGGCGCTCGTGCAATTCGACCGCCCGCCCCACAACTTCTTCGATGCCGAGCTGATCGGCGGGATCGCCGACGCCTACGAGGAGCTGCAGGCCGAGGGCTGCCGGGCGATCGTCCTCTGCTCGGCTGGCCGCCACTTCTGCGCCGGCGCCAACTTCGCCGATGAGAACCCCGCCGCGTCGGGCGCGCTCTACGAGCAGGCGGTGCGGCTGTTCTCGGGCGCGGTCCCGGTGGTGGCCGCGGTTCAGGGGGCGGCGGTGGGCGGTGGTATGGGGGTGGCGCTCTCGGCCGACCTGCGGGTGGCGAGTCCCGAGTCGCGCTTCAGCGCCAACTTCGCCCGCCTGGGGATCCACCACGGCTTCGGCCTCACCGTGACGCTGCCGCTGGTGGTGGGTCACCAGAAGGCGGTGGAGTTGCTGTACACGGGGGTGCGGCTGAAGGGCGAGGAGGCGTTTGCGATCGGTCTCTGCGACAGGCTGGTGGCCGCGGATGAGCTGCGCGGCGCGGCGATCGCGCTGGCGGGCGAGATCGCCGCCTCGGCGCCCCTGGCGGTACGGGCGATCCGGCGCACGATGCGGGGGGACCTGGCCGACCGGGTGCGCGTGGCCTGCGCCCACGAGGCCACCGAGCAGGCGAAGCTGTTTGAGACCGCGGACTTCGCCGAGGGCGTGCGGGCGGTCAACGAGAGGCGCCCGGCGCGTTTTCAGGGACGCTAGGCGGGCGCGGGGCGGGCGGGGCGCTGCGGACGCCGACTGGTTTCTGCGTCACCCCCGGTATTCCGGAGTGGCGCAGAAACCTCGGCGGGGCGGCGCGGTGCCGAGCCCCCGCGCTCGCAGAGCCGCCCGCGCCCGCGCCGCGCCCCAGCGCCCCCGCGCCCCAGCGCCGCCGCGCCGCGCCCCAGCGCCCCAGCGCCGCCCGCGCCCCAGCGCCGCCCCCGCCCCCGCTCCCCCGCCCCCGCTCCCCCAGTTGGCACCGTGCCAATTTCTGTACCCTTGAGGTATGCCCTCATCCACTGACGCGTTCGTCTACGACGCGATCCGGACCCCGCGCGGGCGCGGGAAGGTCAACGGGTCGCTGCACACCACCAAGCCGGTCGACCTGGTGGTCGGCCTGATGCACGAGATGCTCGCCCGCAACGACAGGCTGGACCCCGCCCGGGTCGACGACGTGGTCCTGGGCTGCGTCTCCCCGGTCGGCGACCAGGGCGCCGACATCGCCAAGACGGCGGCGATCAAGGCCGGGCTGCCGGACACCGTCGCCGGGGTGCAGCTCAACCGCTTCTGCGCCTCCGGGCTGGAGGCGGTCAACATCGCCGCTCAGAAGGTCGCCTCCGGGTGGGAGGACCTGGTGTTCGCGGGCGGCGTGGAGTCGATGTCGCGCGTGCCGATGGGCTCGGACGGCGGCGCCTGGGCGATGGACCCCGAGACCAACTACGACACCTACTTCGTCCCCCAGGGGATCAGCGCCGACCTGATCGCGACGATCGAGGAGTTCAGCCGCGAGGACGTCGACGCCTACGCCCTGCGCTCGCAGGAGCGCGCCGCCCGCGCCGAGGAGGAGGGCCGCTTCAAGGACTCGGTGATCCCCGTGCAGGACATCAACGGCAACGTCGTCCTCGACCACGACGAGCACATCCGCCGCGGCACCACGCTGGAGGCGCTGGGCCAGCTGAAGCCCTCCTTCGAGGGAATCGGCGAGATGGGCGGCTTCGACGCGGTGGCGCTCCAGAAGTACCACTGGGTGGAGAGGATCAACCACGTGCACACGGCGGGCAACTCCAGCGGGATCGTCGACGGCGCCTCGCTGCTGGCGATCGGCAACGAGCAGGTCGGCGAGCAGCTCGGCCTCACCCCCCGGGCGCGGATCCTCGCCACGGCGGTCAGCGGCGCCGACCCGACGATCATGCTCACCGGGCCCGCGCCGGCCAGCCGCAAGGCGCTGGAGAAGGCGGGCCTGACCGTGGAGGACCTCGACCTGGTCGAGATCAACGAGGCGTTCGCCGCCGTGGTGCTGCGGTTCGTGCGCGACATGGGCCTCGACATGGAGAAGGTCAACGTCAACGGCGGCGCGATCGCCATGGGCCACCCCCTGGGCGCCACGGGCGGGATGATTCTCGGCACGCTGATCGACGAGCTGCACCGCACGGGCGGCCGCTACGGCCTGGCCACGCTGTGCGTCGGCGGCGGCATGGGCATCGCCACCGTGGTGGAGGCGCTGCGATGAGCGCCCCCGAGACGAGCACGATCCGCTGGGAGCGGGACGAGGACGGCGTCGTCGTCCTCACCCTCGACGACCCCAACCAGTCGGCCAACACGATGAACGAGGCCTACAAGGCCTCGATGGCCGCCACCGTCGATCGGCTGGAGGCCGAGCGCGAGGAGATCAAGGGCGTGATCATCACCTCGGCCAAGAGCACGTTCTTCGCCGGCGGCGACCTGAGGGACCTGATCCGGGCCCGCCGCGAGGACGCGCCCCAGGTGGCCGAGGGCATTCGCGAGATCAAGCGCCAGCTGCGCCGGCTGGAGACGCTCGGCAGGCCGGTCGTCGCCGCGATCAACGGCGCCGCGCTGGGAGGCGGCCTGGAGATCGCCCTGGCCTGCCACCACCGGATCATCGTCGACGATCCCAAGGCGGTGGTCGGCTTCCCCGAGGTGACGCTCGGCCTGCTCCCCGGCGCCGGCGGCGTCGTGCGCACCGTGCGCATGCTCGGGATCGCGAACGCGCTGCTGAACGTGCTCATGCAGGGCCAGCGTCACCGGCCGGCCAAGGCCAGGGAGATCGGGCTCGTCGACGAGGTCGTCCCCACCCGGGAGGAGCTGATCCCGGCCGCCAGGAGGTGGATCGAGGCCAACCCCGAGGCCCAGCAGCCCTGGGACGCCGACAAGCGCTACAAGATCCCCGGCGGCACCCCCTCCACCCCGTCGCTGGCGGCCAACCTGCCCGCCTTCCCGGCCAACCTGCGCAAGCAGCTCAAGGGCGCCAACTACCCGGCCCCCCACCACATCATGGCCGCGGCGGTGGAGGGCGCCCAGGTCGACTTCGAAGGCGCGATCGAGATCGAGGGCCGCTACTTCGTCGACCTGGTCACCGGCCAGGTGGCCAAGAACATGATCCAGGCGTTCTTCTTCGACCTCCAGCGGGCGGGAGGGGAGCGCGACCGGCCGGAGGGCATCCCGCCCTTCCGCGCCACCAAGGTCGCGGTGCTGGGGGCCGGCATGATGGGCGCCGCGATCGCCTACGTGTGCGCCAAGGCCGGGATCGAGGTCGTGCTCAAGGACGTCTCCCAGGAGGCGGCGGAGCGCGGCAAGCAGTATTCGGTCGGCCTGGTGCAGAAGGCGGTCGAGCGCGGTCGCTCCACCCAGGAGCAGGCGGACGCGCTGCTCGGCCGCATCACCCCCACCGACGATCCCGCCGTGGCCGCCGGCGCCGACCTGCTGATCGAGGCGGTGTTCGAGGACCCGAAGGTCAAGGCGCAGGTGTTCTCCGAGATCGAGCCGCACCTGGCGCCCGACGCGCTGCTCGGCTCCAACACCAGCACGCTGCCGATCACCGAGCTGGCCGAGGGGGTCTCCCGGCCCGAGGACTTCATCGGCCTTCACTTCTTCAGCCCGGTGGACAAGATGCCGCTGCTGGAGATCATCAAGGGGGAGAAGACCTCCGAGGCGACGCTCTACCGCGCGCTCGACGTGGCCCGGCAGATCAAGAAGACCCCGATCGTGGTCAACGACAGCCGCGGCTTCTTCACCAGCCGCGTGATCGGCACGTTCATCAACGAGGGCATCGCGATGCTCACCGAGGGCATCCCGGCGGCCACGATCGAGCAGGCCTCCTCGCAGGCGGGCTACCCGGCCCCGGTGCTCCAGCTCTCCGACGAGCTGAACCTCAAGCTGATGCGCAAGATCCGAAACGCCGCCAAGGAGGCGGCGCTGACGGGCAACGGCGGCGCGTCCGGCTGGGACGCCCACCCCTCCGAGCGGGTCATCGACCGCATGCTCGACGAGTTCGACCGCCCCGGCAAGCTCGAGGGCAGGGGCTTCTACGAGTACGAGGAGGGCAGGCGCAGTCGGCTGTGGCCGGGCCTGCGCGACGCCTTCCCGCCCGTCGAGGACCCGAGCCGGATCGACCTCAAAGACCTCGAGGAGCGGATGCTGTTCATCGAGTCCCTCGAGGCCGTCAAGTGCCTGGACGAGGGCGTGATCGAGTCCGTGGCCGACGCCAACGTCGGCTCGATTCTCGGGATCGGCTTCCCCGGCTGGACCGGCGGCGTGCTCCAGTACATCAACGGCTACGCGCACCCGGCCCACGGCAGCGGGCCGGCCGCCTTCGTCGCCCGGGCCCGGGAGCTGGCCGGGCGCTACGGCGATCGCTTCGAGCCACCCGCCTCGCTGGTCGAGAGGGCCCAGCGGGGCGAGGGCTACTCGGATCAGCAGGCGCTCGCCGGTGCCCCCGCGTGAGCTGGAGCTCGACGGTGGGCGCGTCGTCGTCCACGCGTGGGACGGCGAGGCACCCCGCTACCTAGCGCTGATCGCCCACGGCTACGGCGAGCACGCGCGGCGCTACGACCATCTCGCCGAGCGCTTGGTTGGCCACGGCGCGTCGGTGTACGCGCCCGACCACCCCGGCCACGGCCGCTCGCGGGGCGAGCGGGCGCTGATCGGCGACGTGGATTCTCTGGTCGCCGACCTGGCGCGCGCGGCCGAGGTGGCGCGCCGGGAGCATCCCGGGCTGCCGCTGGTCCTGATCGGGCATTCGATGGGCGGGCTGATCGCCGCCCGCTTCGCGCAGACCTCGGGCGGGGCGCGGCCGGCCGCGCTCGTGCTCTCCGGGCCGGCGATCGGCCGCAACCCCGCGATCGAGGCGCTGATGGCAATGGACCCCCTTCCCGACGTCCCCATCGACCCCGACGTGCTCTCCCGCGACCCCGCGGTCGGCCGCGCCTACGCCGAGGACCCGCTCGTCTACCACGGGCCGTTCAGGCGCGAGACCCTCCAGGCGTTCGGCGCCGCCGTGGAGCGCCTCGCCTCTGGCGGCCGGCTCGGCCCCTACCCGGTCCTGTGGATCCACGGTGCCGAGGACCAGCTGGTCCCCCTCGCCGGCACCCGGGAGGCGATCGAGCGGCTGCGCGGGGAGCGCTTGGAGGAGCGGATCTACGAGGGGGCCCGGCACGAGGTGTTCAACGAGACCAACCGCGAGCAGGTGATCGACGACGTGCTCGCGTTCATCGATCGTTCGCTGGGCTGAGACGCCGCGCCGCGCCTCACAGCGGTCGGCGAACGCCCACCTCGTCGAGGTGCTCGAGCAGGTCGCGCGGATCCTCATAGACGCGGTAGGCACCGGAGTGGACGAGCTCCTCGCGGCCGTACCCGCCTGAGAGCAGCCCGATCCCGAGCGCACGCGCCCGCTGAGCGGCCAGCAGGTCCCAGACGCTGTCGCCCACGACCACGCTGTCGGCGATCTCCGCGCCGATCCGAGCGGCGGCAGCGAGGAACAGGTCGGGATCGGGCTTGGCGTAGCGGACCTGGTCGCGGGTCACCACCGGCGTCTGGGCGGGCAGCCCCAGCAGCTCGATCGAGAGCCGCGCGTAGTGCTCGGGGCCGCTGGTCGCGATCGCCCACCGAACCCCGCGGTCGCTCAGCATCGTCAGCAGCTCGACCGCGCCGGGAAGCGGCCGGACGCTTTCGAAGCGCTGCACGAACGCCTCGGCGTGCAGCCCGGGCAGGGCCGCGATCGTCTCGTGGTCGAGCTGGGCGTCGAGCTCCCGCGCCAGCGCGTTGACGAACAGCCCGCCGCTCATCCCGATCCGCCGGTGGATCCGCCAGACGGGAAGGTTGATCCCTACGCCCTCCAGCGCGTCGCGCCAGGCGATGACGTGCTGGTAGACGCTGTCCACGAGCGTCCCGTCGAGGTCGAACAGGAACGCGGGCTGGCTGTGCGCGGCCGGCACGCGGGCGATCTTCTCACGACCGACCTTCAACCGCCGGGTCGGCGCGCCGCCTTCCATGGGCGGCGCCGCCCGCTGTCCCGGGCGTCCTGGAGCGGGCGTCTGGCGCTGATGATCCCGCCCTCGTGCTCCAGAAGCCGGACCTCGATCTCGGCGAAGCCGGCCCGCTGGAGGGCGTGGCGCCACCAGCGGGCGTCCGCCGGGCGCTCCCAGCGGCCGCTCAGCAGGCGCGCGGCGTTCTTGAGCACGCGCAGCACTCCCGCCGGGCCCCGGCGCAGGAGCGAGCGCACCTTGCTCAGCAGCACCCGGCGGCTTCGCCGGTCGGACACCTGGACCCGGAACATCATGTCGCCGATCACCGCCCTCCCCCCGGGGCGCAGGACGCGAAACACCTCGGCGAGCCCGCGCTCCTTGTCGGCGTCGGAGAGATGGTGGTAGCAGTAGTTGGAGACCACGAGGCTGGCGGCGCCGTCGACCAGCGGCAGGCTGACCGCCGTCGCCGTGGCCGCCTCCACGTTGTCCAGCTCGCCGCTGGCCGCCTTGGTGGTGAGGTAGTCGACCATCGCCGGCGAGACGTCGATCGCCCACACCCTCGCCACCAGCGGAGCCAGCGCCAGGGTCAGCAGTCCGGTGCCGGCGCCCACGTCGACGACCACATCCTCGGGTTGGGGCGCGGCGATGCGGACGATCTGGTCGCGCAGGCGCTGGAAGCCGTCGCTGCGCGCCAGCTCCTCGGCGTCCAGGACGTGCTGGTCCCAGTCCTTGGACATCGGCAAGTTCTATCCTGGACGGCGCCGCGGCGTCCGGCCGGAGCCCGTCCGGTCGGAGCCGAGCCGGCCAGACCGCCGGCGACCAGGCAGAGGTCGCGTGCCGGCGGCCTGGCGCTGCTCTCCTCCCGTCCCGCGGGTCGGCCGAGGGCTCCGCGGCGACCCTCGGACCCGAGACGGCCGCCGCGGCTGGGGAGAGCTTTCCGCGCCGGCGTCCCCCTCAATCACGACTAAGCGAATTTCCTAGCCACGTCGCGCCCGGTCCCTGGACGGACGTTCTACCCCGCGCTCAGGCGGCTCGCCGGTGAGCGGCCGCCCGGGGCGCCGGCGAGCCCGCCGCCCGTCGACGCCGGGGCGCGCCCCGTCCCCGGAGCAGAAGCTCGCGCAGCAGCCCGAAGGACTCCTCGTCGAACTCCAGCCGCGTGGGCTCGGTCGTCTCGATGAAGTCGATCAGCGTGTAGGCGAAGCGGACCGGGTCGTGGAGCTGGGGGAAATGGCCCGCGTCCTCGAACACCTCCAGCCGGCTGCCGGGCAGCTCGCGGTGGGCGGCGTGCGCGTGGCGGACCGGGATCAGGGGGTCGCGCCCGCCCCACACCACCAGCGTCGGCAGGAGCTCTGCCAGGTACAGGCGGTCGGTGGCGCTCACCCGCTGGCCGGTGAGGTCGAGCACGGCGCGCAGCGTGTGCAGGAAGGCCATCCGCGCTCCGGCGTCGGCCAGCGACGCATACCCGCGCGCCATCTCGGCCAGGTCGGCGCCGAGCGTGAGCCCGAGCCGTCCCAGCGCGCCCGCGACCCACCCGCCGATCCCGTGCAGCCGCTCGTGGGCGATCACCGGCAGCACGAGCTCGGCGCCCGGCAGCGTGGCGGCCCGCAGGATGAGGTGGACGTCGGGGCCCAGGCCACCGCTGGAGACGAGCACCAGGCGCTCGGCGAACGGCGGGTACTCGTACGCGAACTGCATCGCCACCCCGCCGCCCAGCGAGTGCCCGACCACCGTTGCCCGCCGGTGCCCGAGGGCGACCAGCAGGTCACGCACGCTCGCCGCGTAGGCCCCCAGCGAGTAGTCGCCGCGCGGCTTGGCCGACTGCCCGTGGCCGAGCAGGTCCGGCGCGATCACCGTGTGGCGCTCGGCCAGCAGCGTGGCCACCGGATCCCACTGGGCGGCGTTGCCGACGATGCCGTGGATCAGCAGCACCACGTCCTCGCCCGTCCCGGCCGTCCGGTAGCTGACCCGGTGTCCGTGGAGGACGATCTCGCGGCGGTCGGGCCGCAGGTCGTCGAGGCGTGGCATCAGCTAGTAGTACCCCGAAGCGGGCACGGGGTCACTTCCGCCCGCCGTCGATTGTCGATGACAAAGGGGAGGCTCAGATGGGTATCCGGTGAGCGAACCCTGACCCAGGAGGTACACATGAAGCTCGGCCTCACGTTGTTGCGCTGGGTGCTCGGCGGGCTGTTCTTCGGCCACGGCACGCAGAAGCTGTTCGGCTGGTTCGGCGGCCACGGCCGCGAGGGCACCGGCCAGTTCTTCGAGTCGATCGGGCTGCGGCCCGGGGTTCGGCACGCGACGGCCGCCGGGGCCGCCGAGGCCGGTGGCGGCGCGCTGCTGGCCCTCGGGCTCCTCACGCCGGCAGCGGCGGCGTCGCTGATCGGGGTGATGGCGACCGCGATCCGCAAGGTGCACTTCAAGAACGGGCCGTGGGCGAGCGACAACGGTTTCGAGTACAACCTCGTCCTGATCGCGGCGATGCTCGCGCTGGCCGACCTGGGGCCCGGCGACTTCTCGCTGGATCGGGCGCTGGGGACGGAGGTGAGCGGGCCGCTCGTCGCGCTCGGCGCGCTGGCCGGCGGCGTCACGGCCGCGATGCTGGTGACGCGCCCCTCGGACGCGGCCGCGAGCGGCGCCGAGCCCTCAGCGGGCGAATCGGCCGCCGCCGCCACCAGCCAGGCCGTGCCGGCCTCCGAGCCTGCCGCGGCCGGGACGCCCGCCTAGGCCTCGGGGCTAGGCGCCCACCGCAACCGGCTTGGTCTCCCCGGGCGCAAGCTCCGGCTTGCGCTTGGGGAGCACCAGCGAGGCGATCAGGGCCGCGGCGAGCAGCGCCAGCGCCCACCAGAACGTGTGGCCGAAGGCGTCCGCCATCCGGGGGGCGATCTGCGCGCGCACCGCGGGCGGCACGTGCGCCGCGGCGCCGATCCCGCCGTGGGCGGCGCCGCCGAGGCGGGCGCTCAGCGAGGAGGCGAGCACGACCGAGAGCACGGCGGTGCCGATCGAGGCGCCGGTCTGTTGGAGGATGTTCAGCGACGTCGTGGCCCGCGCCACCGTCTCCCGGCGGATCGACTGCATCGCGCCGGAGAACGTGGGCATCATCGTGAAGCCCATCCCGATCCCGAACAGGAACAGGTCGGCGCTGGTCAGCCAGTAGGAGGTGTGCGCGCCGATCTGGGTCAGCCACAGCACCGCCGCGACGATCCCCAGCAGCCCGAACGGCACGATCCGCCCGGACCCGGTGCGGTCGGCCAGCAGCCCGGACAGCGGCATGGCGAGCATCGCGCCGAGGCCCTGGGGCGCCAGGAGCAGGCCGCTCTGCAGCGCCGACTCGCCGCGCACCGCCTGGAAGTAGAGCGGCAGCAGCAGGAAGGTGCCGAACACCGAGATCGCCACCAGCACGAGGGTGCCCGAGGAGGTGGCGAACGTCCGGTCCCTGAACAGCCGCAGGTCGATCAGCGGGTCGCGCGCGCGCAGCGCGTGCCAGACGAACGCGCCGAGCAGCCCGGCGCCCGCCAGCAGCGGCAGCAGGACCCTGACGGCGCCGAAGCCGCCGGCTGCGTTGGTCTCGGCCAGGCCGTAGATCACCAGCGCCAGCCCCGGCGAGAGCAGCAGCAGGTCGACCACATCGAGCCTCTGCTCGTGCTGGGGGACGTCGCGGGGCAGGATCCTGCCCGCGAGCAGGAGGGCGAGGACGCCGATCGGGACGTTGATGAAGAAGATCCACCGCCAGGACACGTCGGCCACCAGCCAGCCGCCGAGGATCGGGCCGACGATCGGGCCCAGCAGCATCGGCACGCCGATGATGCTCATCACCCTCCCGATCCGCTGCGCCCCGGCGGCGCGGGTCAGGATCGTCATGCCGGCGGGCATGATCATGCCGCCGCCCAGGCCCTGGAGCACGCGGAAGAGGATCAGCGACCCGGCCGACCACGAGACGCCCGACAGCGCCGAGCCGCCCATGAACAGCGCGATCGAGACGATGTAGAGCCGCTTTGTCCCGAAGCGGTCGGCGATCCAGCCGCTCAACGGGATCACGGTGGCCAGCGCGAGCGTGTAGCCGGTCGCCACCCACTGGATCGTGGTCAGCGAGGTGTGGAAGTCGGCCGCCAGCGTGTTGATCGCCACGTTGACGACCGTCGTGTCCAGGATCGACATGATCGTGCCCAGCACGACCACGCTCGCCACCGCCAGCAGCCGGCGGTCGATGCGCGTCTCGCCGGTCACCGGCGGGCCTGGAGCGCGGGCAGCAGGACCTGGTCGACCAGCGCCTCGACGAAGCCCCGGTCGAGCTTCTCCCCGGTGATGAGCGCCCGCGAGTGGACGATCGCGGGGGCGATGTCCGCGAGCAGCTCGGGCGCCGGAGGCATGCGGGCCAGCTCGCCCCGCTCCAGCGCGCGCTCGAGGATCGCGCGGAAGCGATCGCGCTTGTCGGCCACGATCTCGCGGCGGAAGATCCTCGCCAGCGCCGGGTTCTCCCTCAGCAGCTGCGCCAGCCCGGCCGCGAGGTGCGCGTACTCCCGCATCCCCTCGATCAGCTCCCACACCAGCGCCAGCAGATCGCCGCGCAGCGTGCCGGTCTCGGTGGGCTTCGCGAACCGCTCACGGCAGTGGGCGACCACGGAGGTCACCAGCTCCTCCTTGCCCCGCGGCCAGCGGCGGTAGATCGTGGGCTTGCTCACGCCCGCCCGGGCGGCGATCGCATCCAGCGACGCCCGCTCGTAGCCCACCTGCGCGATCAGCTCGATCGTGGCCTCGATGATCGCCCGGTCGCACGCCGGGTCGCGAGGGCGCCCGCGGACGGCCGCGGCGGCGCTCGGCGGCGCGGCGGCAGCGGCGCTCGGTGGCGCGGCGGCAGCGGCGCTCGGTGGCGCGGCGGCAGCGGCGCTCGGTGGCTCGGCGGCGGCGCTCCGGGTCATGGGCAGAAACGATACCACACGGTTTCGTAACGTAACTGCCGGCGTGAAAGAAAACGGCCGCAGCGCGCGTTGCTTGCCATGACGGATGGGCAAGGGACGCTCCGCCACCAGAAGACAGGTGCTCCTGGACGCGGGAGGCGGCGCGGCCGCCGTCGCGTTGCTGCTAGGCCTCGGCGGCGGCGCGGCGGCGGCGCGCCACACGGCCCGTTCGCCCGCACCCGCCGCCGCCCGTGCCGCCAGGCCCCGCGCCGGCGTCGCCCAGGTCGACGTCTCGGCCTTCGCCACCCAGCCGGTCGTTCTCACCGGCCAGGACTTCCCCAGCTGGTCGTCCGGCCCGGAGGTGACCGCGCGCGCGCCGCAGGCGCCCAACGACTACGGCACCTACAACAGCCAGGCCAACCAGCCGTCGAACCTGCGCAGCGACTGCTACTCGGCCAACCCCCAGCCCGACGTCAACGGCTACACGGACACCACCAACCACAACGACCACAACTGCTTCCAGGGCAGCCAGTCACCGGTGCGCACGGCGCTGAAGGGGGTCGCGCCCGCGAGCCTGCGCGCCTACCGCTGGAGCCGGGGGCGCTTCGTCCAGATCCCGTTCGAGGTCGACACCAAGTGGGAGCACTACCTGACCAACAACGCCTCGGGCTTCTCCTTCTACTCGGGCGCCGACGGGATGCTCACTTACACCTTCGACTACCAGCCGTTCGTGGAGACGAGCAACCCGCCGCTCCCGCACGAGTGCGATCCCGGACCCGGCGCCGCCACCGATGGCTGCATCCCGCCCGGACCCGATCAGCTCGCGCAGGCGGCGGTCGCCTGCCAGGCCCAGGCCCCGGCCGGGATCCCCGACCCCACCCCCGACCCCAACCGCTACCTGATCAACACCGACGAGCTCGTGTTCATGGCGCGCGACTCCGGCGCGAGCGCGCCGAGCGCGACCCCGCTGCCGGCGGGCGTCCTCTCCGCCTACCAGGTGCGGCTCGTCGATCCCGCCACCGGCGCCACGCGCTACGTGTACCTGATGCAGTCGGCGCCGGGGAGGGCGCCCGGCAGCTGGGCGGTTCCGATCCGCTACACGGCCGCCAACTCCCCCTACGTCCGCTACCGGCCCGACGCCGACGCCCGCCTGCTGGCCTTCTCCCAGAGCTCCTACAGCGACTACGGCAACGCCCGGCCGGGCCCCGCCTGCCGGCCCGACGGCACGGCGCACGGCGAGGCCGTGATCGGCCAGGGGTTCAAGTACAACGCCGCGGGCGACGTGATCCTCGACCCCAAGACCTACGTGCAGCGGCGCACGCTCGACACCGGGACGGTCCTCACGCCGCGCTACGAGTTCCGCTACGACGGCCGCTGGATGATGGACGGCCTGCGGGTCTCCCCCGACAGCCGCGGGCTGTCGCGCGGGGACTACGGGCCCAGCATCGTCGACCGCTGGAAGGGCCGCGCCTTCCAGCAGTCCCCGGGCGGCAGCACGCCCTGCTGCGGCTACGAGGACGAGCAGGGCAACTGGGGCGGCTCGTCGATGACGATGGGGATCCACGTCGGCCCCGTGCGGGTGATCCGCGTCACCTGGGGCTCGGACTCGGGGACCAACGTGACCCGGACCGACTACTTCTACGCCTACGACGTCGTGCACCAGTTCCAGCTGCGGGTCCACCCGATCCCGCCGCTGGACGGGATCTACACCCAGTGGGACATGGCGGCCGGCCGCGTCACCACCTACTACAACCCCTACAACCCCGCGGGCGTTCCGGTGACCGGCATCAACCCGGTGCTGCTCGGCGACGTCAACGCCCACATCGGCCCGGACGGGATCTCCGAGTCGAGCAACGACAAGGTGGGGCGCACCGTCGGGCCGCTCAGCGTCGGCAACCCCGACAACTCCACCTGCACCTCCAGCGCCTGCGTCTACGGCTCCTTCAACCTGCCCGACCCCACCTACTCGGGGCTGGCCCCCGAGCTCCTCTCCTGGGAGGAGATGACCGGCCCCGGCGGCACGCTGGTCGAGAAGTGGCAGGCGGACGCGAGCACCGTCTCCCCCGGCGGCGCCCAGGCGGTGGCGGAGGCGGCGCCCTACTACGTCGACGACTCGTGCTTCGACGACGGGACCGGGTCGGACCCGGGCCCGCACGTGGCGTTCCGCAGCGCGCATGAGCCGACCACCTGGGGCTTTGAGGACGTCGGCGGTCAGCCAGTCGCGGTGACCCCGGCGCCTGCCCCCGCCGACCGCTACCCAGGGCTCGTGACCCGGGACGGGCAGACCTACGACGGCACCCAGGCCTACCAGCGCCGCTGCTGGAACCACCATCTCGACGGCAGCCCCTACAACATCCCGGGCACCGCCACCTACGACCCGGGCAAGCCGGCCGAGGCGAGCGACCCGCCGCCCGATCCGAGCTTCGGCCCCCAGGGCGACGTGCGCTACCTGCAGGGCGACATCGCCACCCACGGCCTGCACCTGCTGTTCACCTCCGACAGCGACAACGCCTACTCCACCGTCCCGGTGGACGAGATCGACTCGCTCGACTACCAGCTGATCCTCCCGCCGGACCAGCCGAACCTCGGGGCGGCGGCCACCCAGCCCTACCTCACCCCGATCCAGGCCGCCGTGACGCCGTTCGGCGGCGGGACGCCGAGCGCGCCGGCGCCGTACCTCGCGGGCTCGGGCGTGCCCGATACGGCCCTCAGCGGCACCGACTCGACGGGCTCCTCCAACCCCGGCGCGCCCGACTCGCTCGTCCCGACGCTGCCGGCGCCCTAGCCAAGTCCTCGCAGCCAGGCGCACCGGGCCCCCGCGGCACGCCCACGGCGGCCGCGCAAGGACCGGCAGAACGTGGCAATGCGCCTGCCCGCCGCGCGCACTTGTCACGCTGCGCCGGTCCGAGGCGGCAGCGCGTGACACGTGCCCCGCCGGGCGCCCCGCTTTGTCACGTTTTGCCGCCCGCGCGGGCACGCCCGCCCGCGCCCCCGCCGGCCCGTCTGCCCGGCCCCCGCGCCCCGCCCGGCCGCCCGGTCAGCAGCGCAAGTCGGCGTCGAAGCCGCCGGAGAAGTACTGCGCCAGCGTCGGGCTGGCGCCGGTGAACCCGCCCGAGGTGCAGTTGCCCTGCGCGCCGGAGGGCGAGCGCGCGCCCGCGACCCAGTCGGGCGGCGAGGAGCCCAGGCCGCTCGCCGTCGTCTGCGCGGTCAGGCCGGTGATCGCCTTCCACTGGCTGGCGGTGGAGTAGATCCCCACCGCGGCGGTGGCGCCCGCGCCCGTGAGCCCGTCCATGAACCCCTGGACGGCCGCGATGTTGAGCTGGGCGTAGCCGGGGGTGGCGCTCGTCGCCCAGCTGTTGGCGGTCTCGATGTCCAACCACCAGGGGGCGCCGGTGGCGACGGTCTGGTCGGTCTGCCAGACCAGCCCGTAGGAGTACTGCGCGCGCGCCTGGCCGTAGAGGTAGGCGCAGGCCTCGGTCCAGCCGCCGTCGCAGGCTCCGTAGGCGGCGGTGTCGCCGCTGGTGGGCCAGTCGGCCACCCCGGGGCCGGGGTCGGCGGTGTTGATGTACAGCGACGCCGGAGGCTGATTGCTCGTCCCGGTCGAGGCGAGCGCCCAGTCGAGCTCGCTCTGGAAGCAGGGGTTGGCGTCGTTGGCCAGCCCGCCGTTTACGCCGACGATCCCGAACAGGGGATGCGAGGGGTACGCGGAGGAGCACTGCGGATAGGAGATGTCGTAGCCGGCGCTCGCCCGCGTCTTGCTCGGGCCTCCGCGCGCCGACGCCGCCGCCGTCGGCGCCAGCACCGTGGCGAGCATCGCCGCGATCACGCCGACCCGCCCGATCGACCTCCCCACCTTGACGCGGGTCATCTCCATGCCCTCTGGGCGCCAGCCTATCACCCGGTCAAGCGCATCCGGTTTACGCTGCCGCCTGATGAGCCCGCGCCCGGCGATCGTGGAGCTGACGCCCGAGGGCCTGCGCGCCGCGGACGTCGTCGCGGTGGCCCGCGCTGACGCGCCGGTGTCGATCTCCCCGGCGGCGCGGGAGGCGCTCGAGCGCGGCGCCGCGGTGGTCGCCCAGCTGGCGCGCTCCGAGCGCCCGGCCTACGGCGTGACCACCGGCTTCGGCGCGCTGGCCACCGTCCACATCCCCGCCGACCGGCGCGAGGAGCTCCAGCGCGCGCTGATCCGCTCGCACGCCGCCGGGATCGGGCCGGCGGTGGAGCGCGAGGTGGTGCGGGCGATGATGCTGCTGCGCGCCCGGACGCTGTGCATGGGCTGCTCCGGCGTGCGGCCCGTGGTGGCCGAGGCGATCGTCTCGCTGCTCAACGCCGGGCTCACCCCGGTCGTCCCGGAGCACGGCTCGCTGGGCGCCAGCGGCGACCTGGCGCCGCTGGCCCACTGCGCGCTGGCGCTGATGGGCGAGGGGGAGCTGCTCGACGCCGACGGCTCGCCGCGGCCGGCCGCCGAGGCGCTGGCCGACGCGGGGCTGGAGCCGCTGACCCTGCAGGCCAAGGAGGGCCTGGCGCTGGTCAACGGCACCGATGGGATGCTGGGGATGCTCGTCCTGGCGCTGGCCGACCTCGGCGCGCTGCTGCGCGTGGCCGACGTCACGGCGGCGATGTCGGTGGAGGCGCTCCTCGGCACCGACCGGGCGTTCGCCGAGGACCTGATCGCCCTGCGCCCGCAGCCCGGCCAGCAGGCGAGCGCCGCGAACCTGCGGGCGCTGCTGGCCGGATCGGAGATCGTGGCCAGCCACCGCGAGAACGATCCCCGTGTGCAGGACGCCTACTCGCTGCGCTGCGCGCCCCAGGTGGCGGGGGCGGCGCGCGACGCCCTCGCCCACGCCGAGGGGGTGGCGCTGGCCGAGCTGCGCTCGGCGATCGACAACCCGATGGTGCTGCCCGACGGCCGCGTGGAGTCCTGCGGCAACTTCCACGGGGCGCCGCTGGGCTTCGCCTGCGACCTGCTCGCGCTCGCCGCCGCCGAGGTCGGCGCGATCGCCGAGCGGCGCACCGACCGCCTGCTTGACCCCGCCCGCTCGCACGGCCTGCCCCCCTTCCTGGCCGAGGACGCGGGCGTCAACTCCGGGCTGATGCTGGCCCACTACGCCCAGGCCGCACTGGTGGCCGAGAACCGCCGCCTGGCCGCGCCGGCCAGCGTCGACTCGCTGCCCACCAGCGCGATGCAGGAGGACCACGTCTCGATGGGCTGGGCGGCGGCCCGCAAGCTGCGCGCGACCGTGTCCAACCTGGGGCGGATCCTGGCCGTGGAGCTGGTGTGCGCGGCCCGCGCGCTCGAGCTGCGCGCGCCGCTGCGCCCGGCGCCCGGCACCGCCGCCGCCCTCGCCCGCCTGCGCGTGGTGGTGGGCGGCCCGGGTCCCGATCGCTTCACCGCCCCCGAGCTGGCGGCGGCCGAGGAGCTCGTGGCCTCGGGGGCGGTGCTGGCCTGCGCGCAGGAGGCGGTGGGGGAGCTGCAGTGAGCGCTCCTCGCCCCGTGCGCGCTCCCCGCGGCGCCGCGCTCTCCTGCCGGGGCTGGCCGCAGGAGGCGGCGCTGCGGATGCTGATGAACAACCTCGACCCCGAGGTGGCGGAGAAGCCGGCGGAGCTCGTGGTCTACGGGGGCACCGGCCGCGCCGCCCGCTCGTGGGAGGCGTTCGACGCGATCGTGCGCACGCTCCGGGAGCTCGAGGGCGACGAGACGCTGCTCGTGCAGTCGGGCAAGCCGGTCGGGGTGTTCCGCACGCACGAGTGGGCGCCCCGCGTGCTGATCGCCAACTCCAACCTGGTCCCCGAGTGGGCCACCTGGGAGGAGTTCCGGCGGCTGGAGGCCCTGGGGCTGACCATGTACGGGCAGATGACGGCCGGCTCGTGGATCTACATCGGCACCCAGGGGATCCTCCAGGGGACCTACGAGTGCTTCGCCGAGATCGCCCGCCGCCGCCACGGCGGGTCGCTGGCCGGCACGATCACGGTCACGGCCGGGCTGGGCGGGATGGGCGGCGCCCAGCCGCTGGCGGTGACGCTCAACGGCGGCGTGGCGCTGTGCGTGGAGGTCGACCCCGACCGCGTGAGACGACGGCTGAGCACGCGCTACCTGGACGAGGTGGCGGACTCGGTCGACGACGCCGTGGCCCGCTGCCTGGCCGCGCGCCGGGAGCGCCGACCGCTCAGCGTCGGGCTGGTGGCCAACGCCGGCGACGTCTTGCCCGAGCTGCTGCGGCGGGGCTTCGAGGCCGACATCGTCACCGACCAGACGAGCGCCCACGACCCGGTGAACGGGTACGTGCCCAACCGGATGAGCCTGCAGGAGGCCCTGGAGCTGCGCGCCTCCGACCCGCAGGAGTACCTCAGGCGCTCGCGCGCCGCGATCGCCGCCCACTGCGCGGCGATGGTCGGCTTCCTTGACCGCGGCAGCGAGGTGTTCGACTACGGCAACAGCCTGCGGGCGGAGGCGAGGCTGGGCGGGTTCGAGCGCGCGTTCGACTACCCCGGCTTCGTGCCCGCCTACATCCGGCCGCTGTTCTGCCAGGGGCGGGGGCCCTTCCGGTGGGTGGCCCTCTCGGGCGAGGCGGCCGACATCGCCGCCACCGACCGCGCCGTGCTGGAGGAGTTCCCCGACGACGAGCCGCTCGGGCGCTGGATCCGCGCCGCCTCCGAGCGGGTCGCCTTCCAGGGGCTGCCCGCCCGCATCTGCTGGCTGGGCTACGGCGAGCGGCGCCGGCTGGGGCTGCGCTTCAACGAGATGGTGCGCTCGGGCGAGCTCGCCGGGCCGATCGTGATCGGGCGCGACCACCTGGACGCCGGCTCGGTCGCCTCGCCCTACCGGGAGACCGAGGGGATGGCCGACGAGTCGGACGCGATCGCCGACTGGCCGCTGCTCAACGCGCTGGTCAACACGGCGGCGGGCGCCACCTGGGTGTCGATCCACCACGGCGGCGGGGTCGGCATCGGCCGCTCCATCCACGCCGGCATGGTGTGCCTGGCCGACGGCTCGGCGCTGGCCGCCGAGAAGCTCGACCGCGTGCTCACCACCGACCCCGGGACGGGCGTGATGCGCCATGCCGACGCGGGCTATGAGGCGGCGGTCGCGGTGGCGCGCGAGCGCGGCGTCCGGGTCCCGATGCTCGAGCCGTGACGGGGACCGTCGAAGGCAGCGCCGCCGCATGAGGCTGTGGGCGCCGCACGCGTGGCTGGGCGGCGAGGAGCCCGTCGCCGGCGTGCTGGTGGAGCTCAAGGGCGAGCGGATCGCCTCGGTGCGGGCGGGGACGAGCCCCCCGGCGGGGGCCGAGCGGCTCGACGGCCTCCTCCTCCCCGGCCTGGCCAACGCCCACTCGCACGCCTTCCAGCGCGCGCTGCGCGCCCGCACCCAGCGCGACATGGGCTCCTTCTGGACCTGGCGGCGGCAGATGTACGAGCTGGCGGGGCGGCTCGACCCCGACTCGCTGCGGGCGCTGGCGCGCGCCGCCTTCGCCGAGATGGCGCTGGCCGGGATCACGCTGGTCGGCGAGTTCCACTACCTGCACCACGGACCGGACGGCACCCCCTACGCCGAGGCGAACGCGATGGGCCTCGCGCTGCTGGCGGCGGCCGAGGAGGCTGGCATCCGCCTCACGCTGCTCGACGCCTGCTACCTGCACGGCGGGCTCGAGCCCGATCCCGTCCAGCGCCGCTTCTTCGACTCCAGCGTGGAGGCGTGGTGCGAGCGGGTGCAGGCGCTGGCGGGATCCACGGCGGGGCGGGCGCGGGTCGGCGCCGCCGTGCACAGCATGCGCGCCGTGCACCCGGAGTCGGCGGCGATCGTGGCCCGCTGGGCGGCCGAGCGCTCGCTCCCGCTGCACGCCCACGTCTCCGAGCAGCCGGCCGAGAACGAGGCGTGCCGGGAGGTCTACGGCGCCACCCCGACGGGGCTGCTGCACTTCGAGGGAGCGCTGTCGGAGCGCTTCACCGCCGTGCACGCCACCCACCTGAGCGACGAGGACGTGGCGCTGCTGGGGGGAGCGGGGGCGTTCTGCTGCCTGTGCCCCACCACCGAGCGCGACCTGGCGGACGGGATCGGGCCGGCCCGCCGCCTGCGCGCGGCGGGCTGCCGGCTGGTGATCGGCACCGACTCCAACGCGGTGATCGACCCGCTCGAGGAGGCGCGGGCGATCGAGCTCGACGAGCGGCTCGCCTCCGGGGTCCGCGGGGGGATCGACGCGCCGGCGCTGCTGCGCGCGGCCAGCGCCGCGGGCTACGCGAGCCTCGGCTGGGAGGAGGGCGGCGCGATCCGGCCGGGCGCGCTGGCCGACCTGGTGTGCCTGCGCACCGATGGCGTGCGGCTCGCCGGCACCGCGCCCGAGGACCTGCTCGACGCGGCGGTGTTCGCGGCCGGCGCCGCCGAGGTCTCCGAGGTGATGGTGGGCGGGCGCTTCGTGGTGCGCGAGGGGCGGCACGTCCGGCTCGAGGCGGCAGCCGAGCTGCGCTCGGCGATCGGCGCGCTGGGCGGATGACCGCGCTCGTCCTCGACCGCATCGGGCTGCTGGTCACCAACGACCCGGAGCTGGGCGAGGCGCGGGACGCCGCGCTGGTGATCGAGGACGGCCGGGTGGCCGCCGTCGAGCCCGCGGGCGCGGCCGGCGACGAGCGGCTCGACGCCGCCGGGCGTTGCGTGATCCCGGGCTTCGTCGACAGCCACACCCATCTCGTGTTCGCCGGCGAGCGCGGCGCGGAGTTCGCCGCGCGGATGGCGGGGGCGCCGTATGAGGCGGGTGGGATCCGCGAGACCGTGCGCGCCACGCGCGCCGCCGGCGAGGGGGAGCTGCGCGGGCTGGCCGCGGCTCGCCGCCGGGAGGCGCTGCGGGCGGGCATCACCACGCTGGAGATCAAGTCGGGGTACGCGCTGGAGGTCGAGGGCGAGCGGCGGCTGTGCCGGCTGGCGGGCGAGCTCACCGACGAGGTCACGTTCCTGGGCGCGCACGTGGTGCCCGAGGAGTACGCGCGGCGGCCGGAGGATTACGTCGAGCTGGTGTGCGGCGAGATGCTCGCCGCGTGCGCCCCCCACGCCCGCTGGATCGACGTGTTCTGCGAGCGGGGGGCGTTCGACGCCGAGCAGTCACGGGCCGTGCTGGAGGCGGGCCGCCGGGCGGGGCTCGGCCTGCGGGTGCACGCGGGCCAGCTCGGTCCCGGCCCCGGCGTGGCGCTGGCCGTCGAGCTGGGGGCGGCCTCGGCCGACCACTGCACCCACCTGAGCACCTCCGACGTGGACGCGCTGGCGGGTTCGGAGACCGTGGCGACGCTGCTGCCGGCCACCGATTTCTGCACCCGTCAGCCCTACCCCGACGCCCGCCGGCTGCTCGACGCCGGCGTCACGGTGGCGATCGCCACCAACTGCAACCCGGGCTCCAGCTACACGACCTCGATGGCGTTCTGCATCGCGCTGGCCGTGCGCGAGATGCGGATGACCGCGACGGAGGCGGTGCGCGCCGCCACGCTCGGCGGGGCCCGGGCGCTGCGGCGCGAGGACGTCGGGCACCTGGCGCCGGGCGCCCGCGCCGACGCGCTGATCCTCGACGCGCCCGACCCGGGGCACTTCGTCTACCGCCCCGGGGTGCCGCTGATCGCCGCCACGATCGCCGCCGGCGAGTTAGCCTGGGCGGCGTGAGCACCGCTTTCCTCACCGGCGGCTCGGGCTTCATCGGCGGGCGGCTGATCGAGCGGCTCGTGGCCGACGGGCACAGCGTCCGCGCGCTCGCCCGCTCCGAACGGGCGGCGGAGACGGTGCGCCGGCGCGGCGCGGAGCCGGTGCCGGGCGACCTCGCCGACCGGGACGCCATGCGCCGCGGCGCCGAGGGGTGCGAGCTGGCCTTCCACGCCGCCGCCACGCTCGGCGACTGGGGCCGGCGCGAGGACTTCGAGCGGGGCAACGTGGAGGGCACCGGCAACGTGCTGGCCGCCTGCCGGCAGGCGGGCGTCCGCCGCCTGGTTCACGTCGGCACCGAGGCGGCGCTCCTGGCCGGGCGGCCGCTGGTGCAGGTCGACGAGACCGCGCCGCTGCGCCCCGACTCCCCCGCGCTCTACTCCTCCACCAAGGCGAGGGCGGAGCGGCTCGCGCTCGACGCCAGCCGTGAGGGCTTCGAGACCGTGGTGGTGCGCCCCCGGTTCGTCTGGGGGCGCGGCGACACGACGCTGCTGCCCACGATGGTCGCCATGGTCCGCGCCGGGCGCTTCGCGTGGGTGGGCGGCGGCCGCCATCTCACCGCGGTCACCCACGTGGACAACGCCGTCGAGGGGCTCGTGCTGGCCGTGCAGCGCGGCCGGGCCGGCGAGGCCTATTTCGTCACCGACGGCGAGCCGGTCGTCTTCCGCGAGTTCGTCACCGAGCTGCTGCGCACCCAGGGCGTCGAGCCGCCGACGCGCTCGATCCCCGCGCCGCTGGCCGCGGCGCTGGCGGTGGCCGGCGAGGCGGCCTGGCGGGCGCTGCCGCTGCCCGGGCGCCCGCCGCTCACCCGCTTCGCGTACTGGGTCAGCTCGCAGGAGTGCACGATCCGGATCGACAAGGCGCGCGCCGAGCTCGGCTACGCGCCGGTCAAGAGCCGCGAGCAGGGCCTGGCCGAGCTGGCCGGCTGAGCGGTTGAAAATCGCGCCTGCGCCGGTATCCTCGGCTCGTCAACGTCAGGGACCGACAAGGGGAGGGTTCGCAATGGCGCGTGTGGCTCGAATCGCAGGACTGGCGGCTGTGGCCTGCGCGGTGCTGGCGGCCGGCGCGCGGGCGGGGGAGATGCGCGGCGTCGTCCCCGCCCACGGCAACGGCGGCCCCCACGGCGCCGCCGCCACCAGCAACCTGCTCTACCACAACGGCCCGGTGATGCACACCAACACGGTCTACGCCATCTACTGGATCCCGGCCGGCTACTCGGTGCAGTCCGGCTACCAGTCGCTGATCGACGGCTACTTCCAGAACGTCGCCCACGACAGCGGGCTGCAGAGCAACGTCTACTACTCCGACACCCAGTACTACGACACGGTCAACGGGAACATCCTGTACAGCTCGGCGCTGGGCGGCGCGATCAACGACACCGACCCCTACCCGGCCAACGGCTGCCGCGATCGCTACACCCACACCTGCCTGAGCGACGCGCAGCTGCAGAGCGAGATCACGCACGTCGTCACCGCCAACAAGCTGCCGACCGGCCTGGGCACCGAGTACTTCCTGTTCACGCCCAAGAACGTCGGCAGCTGCGACGGCCACTACTGCGCCTACAGCTACTTCTGCGCCTACCACTCCAACATCGGCAGCGGGTCGACCGCCATCCTCTACGCCAACATGCCCTACGCGGCCTACGTCTACAACGCGTGCGGCAGCGGCGAGAGCCCCAACAACAACGACGCCGACTCGACGATCAACGTGACGAGCCACGAGCACAACGAGACGATCACCGACCCGCTGGGGACCGCCTGGTTTGACTCCAGCGGCTACGAGGACGGCGACAAGTGCGCCTGGAACTTCGGCACCCCGCTGGGCGGCGCCGCGGGCGCCGAGTACAACCAGGTGATCGGCGGCGCCCACTACTACCTGCAGCAGGAGTGGTCCAACCACAGCTCCGGCTGCGTTCTGACCGGGCTCTAGGGAGAGAGGACGCGGGCGGGCGGCGCGAGCGCGCCGCCCGTCTCCCGTCGTCGAGCGCGCCGCCCGTCCCCCGTCGTCGCGCCTGACGCCCCTCCCCCCGTCGCGAGCCCGCCTACGGCTTGATCACGGTGGCGCAGTACTGGGGGTTGTCGCCGATCGGGCTCGTGCAGCCCTCCGTCGTCTGAAACTGCGCCGCCTGGCCGTAGTCCTTGAGCGTCCCCGGGTAGTCGCCGCCGTAGGTGAAGGCGCCGTCGGCGCCGTTGTAGGCGTACCAGGGGTAGAAGCAGAACGGCGTGCCGTAGTTGGCGGCGCCGCAGTACTGGTCTACCTCGGCGGCGCCGCCGAAGTCGCTGACCACCGCCCACGACCTGGCGCTCGAGCCGTCGCCGAAGGTCACGCCCTTGATCTGCAGCGGGGAGAACTTCAGCCACGTGGGGACGTCGTAGGAGTAGCAGGGCGGCTTGGTGGCGCTGCCCGGGACGCAGTACTGCGCGGCCGGCTTGGTGTAGTCGCCGGTGTGCCCGATCTCCCACACCAGCGAGTTGGGCGCGTCGTTGACCAGCCCCCAGCTCAGCGCGTTGCCGAGCTGCTGGGTGGAGAAGGCCGGCATCAGCGGCCCGTTCACCTTGCTGTTGAGGACGATCGTCCCCGAGTGACCGGTCGTCTGGTCGATCACCGTGATGTGCATGCCGTCGTGCGCCGCGGTGACGTACTGATGGTCGGTGATCGTGTCGCCGGCGTGCATGAGCAGCGGCCCCCCGGTGGCGCTGTCGGTGAGCATCGCGTTGAACGCCGCCGACTCGGCGTTGCCGGTCTTGGAGACCTGCCACACCGGCGAGCAGGCGCTGTAGGTGTTGGCCGAGAAGCTCACGTCGAATCCGCCGCCCGCGGTGCAGTTGGTGACAATGCTGTTCGGATAGAACTGCAGCTCCAGGAACGCCTCGCCGTACAGGCTGTGGGGGTCGGTCACCGTGCCGCCGATCCAGAACGTGGGGCCGACCGCGTCGACGTTGACCGCGCCGTTGGTGGGCAGCACGACGGTCCAGGTCAGGTCCTGGGCCGAGCCGGGGCGGCTGGACAGCGGGTCGATCTCGGGCTCGTCGTGGCCGGTGCAGCTCGACGTGTACCAGACGAAATCCTGCGGGTGATGGCCGATGCACAGCGACTGGCCGGCGGCCGTCGCCGAGGCGGCGAAGGCCAGGGCGGCCGCGGCGGCGCAGGCCAGCGAGCAGGCGGCGGCGAGTGCAGACTTCATGCTTCCCTCCCCCATCGGAGCCGGGCTTTCAGGGCGCCGCGATCCTACATCGCCCCACCGCAGCGGTCAATTTGCCGGTGTCATGAGGCTATCGTGGGATCCGATGCCGGAGCTGCCCGAGGCCGAGCGCGCGCGAGAGGCGCTGGAGGCGGTCGTGGGGCGACGGATCGCGGCCGTCGAGGACCGCGACACCTACGTCTGCCGCCCCCACCCGCCGGGTGAGATCGCCTCCGCGCTGGTCGGCCACGTGCCCGCCTCGGTGCACCGCCGCGGGAAGTTCCTGTGGGTGCAGACCGAGCGGGGGCCGACGCTCGGTCTGCACCTCGGGATGGCGGGCCGGATCGTCGTCGATCCCCCCGAGCCCTCGCCCTGGGACCGCTTCACGGTTCGCTTCGAGGACGGCGGCGGCTTCGCGCTGCGCGACAAGCGCCGGCTGGGGCGGGCCGTGCTGAACCCCGACCACGCGCACGTGGGCCCGGACGCGGCGCTCGTCGGTCGCCGGGAGTTCCGGCGGCTGATCGGGCGCGGCCGCACCCCCGTGAAGGCGCGGCTGCTGGACCAGGGAGCGATCTCCGGCATCGGCAACCTGCTGGCCGACGAGGCGCTGTGGCGCGCCCGCATCGCCCCCCACCGCCTCACCTCCTCGCTCTCGGTGGACGATCTCGACCGGCTGCGCCGCGAGGTTCGGGCGGCCGTGCGCTCGGCGCTCCGCCGCGGGGGGGCGCACACCGGCGAGCTGAGCGCGGTGCGCGGGCGCGAGGGGCTCTGCCCCCGCGACGGCACCCCGCTTCGGCAGGCGCGGATCGGCGGGCGCACCACCTACTGGTGCCCGCTCTGCCAGGCGTGAGGCCGCCCGTCAGTCCTCGCCCTGCGCCCGGCGCAGCATCACCGCCAGCGACTGCAGCAGCCCCCAGGCGATCGCGGCGCTCTCGCGCACGAGCGGCTGGAAGTCCCAGTAGGTGAGCCCGTAGCAGTCGAGCTCGGTGGTGGCGGTGATCGTCGCCGAGCGCTCGCGTCCGTCGATCAGCGCGACCTCCCCGAAGTGGTCGCCGGGCGCCAGCGGGGGCCGGGGCCTGCCCCTGACCGTGACCTCCGCCTGGCCGGACTCGATGAGGAAGAACGCGGCGCCGCCCGAGCCCTCCTTGGTCACCGTCTCCCCCGGCGAGAAGTGACGGCGCTTGAACAGGCGCGCGACCTGCTCGAGCTCGGGCTCCCCCAGCTCGGAGAACAGCGGCACCTGCCTGAGAACCTCGATCGGCGCCCCGGCCACCGGTCAACCGCCGGCCCGGGTGATCGCCCGGCACTGGAGCAGGTAGAGCTCGCCGCCGGCCAGCGCCCACTCGACGTCGCGCCCTGGCCCGTACACGGCCTCGCACCGGCTGGCCAGCTCGTGCAGCTTGGCCAGATCGTCGTCGCTCAGGCACAGCGCCTCCCTCAGCTCGGGGGCCACCGGCTCCTCGATCGTCCCGCCGTCGGGGCGGGAGCGGATGGCGATCTTCTTCAGTCCCGGCCGCCGCTCGAGGATCTCGCCGGTGGGGGCGACGCGGAAGGAGTCGGGGATCACCTGGGCCGCCACGACCGCCTCGCCGAGCCCCCAGCTCGCCTCGATCATCCGCTCCTCGGCGCCGGTGATGGGGTTGCGGGTGAACATCACCCCCGCCACGTCGGGCTCCAGCAGCGACTGGACGACGACGCCCACGCTGGGGCGGCGGAACAGCCCCACCCGCTGGCGGTAGGTGATCGCCGAGTCGGAGTTGGCCGACCACCAGATCTCGCGCACCGCCTCGCTCACCTCCGCCGGGGTGCGGATCCCCAGCAGCGTGATGTGCTGGCCGGCGAAGCTGGCCAGGGCGCCGTCCTCGTCGACGGCCGAGGAGCGCACCGCCAGCGGCACCGGCAAAGACTCGATCGCCTCCGCCAGCAGCCGGATCGCCGCCTCCTCGCCCGACGCCACCTCCTCGACGATCGAGCCGGCGAGGGCGACGCCGGGCGGGAGGGGGAGGCCGCCCCGGGCGGCCTCCCCCAGCCCCACCGCCTTTGACCCGAAGACCGAGTCGTCGGCGGCCTCGTGGAGGGGGACGACCGGCCTCACCCCAGCACCGTCACTTCGCCGGCGTCGCCGTCGACCCGCACGCGCGCGCCGTCGGCGATCCGCTCGGTCGCGTCGCGGGTGCCGACCACCCCGGGGATGCCGTACTCGCGGGCGACGATCGCCGGGTGGGAGAGCAGGCCGCCGCTGTCGGTGACGAGCGCGCCGAGGAGCGGGAGCAGGATGTTGAACGCCTCCGAGGTGCATTCGGTCACCAGCACGTCGCCTTGGGCGATCCGGTCGAACTCGGCCGGACCGGCCACCCGCCGCGCCGGGCCCTCGTAGACGCCCCCGCTGGCGCTCAGCCCGCGCAGCGTGTCCCCCTCGTGGGGCGCCTCGGACGGCGCGAACAGCGAGGTCATCCCCACTCCGACCGCGCGCATCATCCGCGCCTCCGCCGGCGGAAGCCCGTCGAGGCTGGGCGGGGGAGGCGGTGGCGGGCCCAGCAGCGGCGGCGCCTGCTTGGCGCTGTGACTCGTCCGCCACGCGTGGCGCTCGGCCAGCTCGTCCGCCGAGGGGCCGTCGACGGCGAGGATCAGCGCGCGCATCTCCTCATAGCCGGCGTCGACCATGTGCTCGGGATCGTGGATGCGACCGCGGGAGGCGACGCGGCGGCCGGCCGACAGCACCGCGCGGCGCATGATCCCCGACGCCCAGATGTCGCTGAAGACGCCCCGCTCGTCGCGGATCCGGTACATCGCGCGCGCCTCACCGAGCAGCTCGTCGAACTCCGCCCGGTGCTCGGGCGCAACCTTGGCGCGGATCTCGGCGATCTTCGCCTCCACCTCCCGCTCCACCGGCTCCTCGCCCTCGGCCTGAACCGAGGCGCGGATCGCGCGCAGGAGCGCGTCGGGCATCTCGAGCGCGTAGCGGCCCGAGATGTCGAAGCCGTCGAGCAGGCGGTAGCCGACGAGGTCGAGATACTCGTCCACGGCCCGCCCCGCCTCGCTGTCCAGCGAGCGCAGCCGCGTGAGCAGCTCGCCCGCCTCGCCGCCCGAGTCAAGCAGCGCCTGCGCCGCCGCGTCGGCCCGGATCGCGCCGACCATCCGCGCCAGCTCGCCCGAGGCGCCGGCTGACACCGGCGCCGCGCCGCGCATCATCCCGAGCAGCTCGGCCGGCGGGACCCCCGTCCAATCCCCGGCGTGGCAGAGCAGATCGCCGATGCACACCATCGCCGCGCCGGTGAAGCGCATGTGCTGGAAGATCATCGCGATGTGGTGCTCGCGGCAGCGCTCCAGGTACTCGACCAGCTCGGCATCGGAGAGGTGGTCGGGGTCGACCGCCTGCAGCTCGCGGTGCGTCCTGATCGACACCGGCTTGAAGACCTCGTCCCACTCCTCCAGCTGCTCGCGCCACAGCTTGTTGGCGAACACCTCCTCGGCGCGGGCGAAGCGGGCCGGCACCTCCTCGGGCGCCACGAGCCGCCTGGTGCTGTATGCGAACCCGTTGACGTACCGGAACTCGAGGTGGTCCAGCAGCATCCCGTAGTAGCTGGTGAAGTCGCGCGTGCCGCGCATCATCGGCTCCGGGTGCATCTCGGCCCAGTACCGCGTCACGGGCCTGGGGAAGTGCACGGCGTCGAGCGTCCACGACCCCGGCCCGGGAGCCTCGAACCGAAGCTCGGCCCCCAGCTCAACTGCGCTCATGTCTGGTCCCTTCTGTCGTGTTGCCCCTGCGCAGCTCGCCCTCACCCCTGGGGCTTGCGACGATTGTCTCGGTTGGGAGCCCTCCTGGCAAGTCCGTCATGCTTTCCTCACGAGATGGACGAGGTGATCCCCGGCATCCTCCACTGGCGGGCGCGCCATCCGCGGATCGGCGTCGACGTCAGCTCCTACCTGCTCCTCGACAGCGGCACCCTGCTCGACCCGATGCTGCCGGAGGGCGAGGGCCCCGACTGGGTCGGGCACCCGGTGTCGCAGGTGCTGCTGACCGTGCGCCACCACCTGCGCAGCGCGGAGCGCTTCGGGGTGCCGATCCTCGCCCACCGCGCAGGTCTGCACGAGTTCGAGGGCAGCGGCCTGGAGGTGCGGGGCTACGAGGCGGGGGACGAGCTGGCGCCCGGGGTGCGGGTGCTGCCGTTCGGGCGGATCTGCCCGGACGACGCCGTGCTGAAGATCGACGCCGGTCCCGGCGCACTCGCCTTCGGGGACGGCCTCGTCCACTACGACGGGCTTGGGCACCCGCCCGACCAGTACCTGGGCGAGGACCCCGAGGCGGTCAAGGCCGACATCATCGAGGGGGTGGTGCCCCTCCTGGAGGAGGAGTTCGACGCGCTGCTCTTCGCCCACGGCCTCCCGGTGGCGGCCGGCGGGCGGCGGATGCTGCGCGAGCTGGTGGCGGCACGGCGGGGCGGGGCTGGCTAGCCGCCCCCCGAGCGCGCCACGGCCGAGCGCCGGCTACAGCGTCGCGAGCACCTCGCGGGCGGCGCGCTCGCCCGAGCGAACCGCGCCGTCCATGTAGCCCGCCCAGAAGGTCGAGGTCTCGCTGCCCGCCCAGTGGATTCGCCCCACCGGCCGGCGGATCGCCGGCCCGAAATCCGAGAGCACGCCGGGCGGCAGGTTGACCGTGGGGCAGCCGCGGATCCAGCGCTCGTCGGCGGCCGAGTTGTCCTCGATGTAGGCGCGGGGGTGGCGCGCCCGCTCGCCGAAGTAGGTGGCGAAGTTCTCCAGCACCGCCGCCCGCCGCCGCTCGGCCGGCAGCTGCATCCACCGGCGGGCGTCGTGGCCGCCGATGAAGCCGAACAGGACGCCGGGGCGCCCGTCGGGTGGGCTGTTGTCGAACGTGGTGCGGGCGGGGCCGGTGTCCGAGACCGCCTGGCCGCTCAGCCCGGCCTCGCGCCAGAACGGCCGGTCGTAGACGGCCTCCGCCTTGGCCAGCGTGCCGTGCGGCATGCGCTGGATGAGCTGGGCCCGCAGGCCGGGCAGGATCGGCTGAAAGTCGATCGCGGCGGTGAGCGCCGGCAGGATCGCGACGATCGCGCGGCGCGCGCGCACGGTGACCCGATCGGAGTGCACGACCACGCCGCTCCGGTCCTGGTGGATCGCCCGCACCGGCGAGGAGACCACGACCCGCCGGCGCCCCAGCTGCTCGGCCATCCGGATCGAGAGCAGCTGCGAGCCGCCGACGAAGCGCCGCTCCTGGGCGCCCCCGCCCGTGCTGATCAGGCGCACGAAGCTCCCGGGCGTCCGCTCGTTGCCCGCCACCCGCGAGTACCACAGGGCGTAGAGCAGCGACAAATCGCGCGGCTCGGCCCCCCAGATCGCGTTGACGGCGGCCCGCAGGAGCGCGATCACCTGGGGGGAGCCGATGGTGGCGCGCTCCCATGTCTCGAGCGTCTGCTGATCCCAGTCGGCGGCGCGCGCCGCCCTCCACGGGGCGTCGAGCGGCACCTGGGCCACCAGCCCGTCCAGCGCCCCGACCGCGGCCAGGATCTCGTCGAACAGCGGCTGCGCGGTGGGGATCCCGACGGACGCCGGATAGGTCGAGCGCCGCCCGTCCAGCCACAGCACGTTCTGCCCCCGGTTGTAGGTCTTGAAGGTGCGGATGCCCAGCTCGCGGCCCAGCCGCAGCACCCGGTCCTGCGTGGGACCCACGTACTCGCCCATCAGCTCGCTGATCTTGCCGTGGCCGATCGGGTGGTTCTCGGTGCGCCCGCCCACCCGGTCGTCGGCCTCGATCACGATCACCGACCGACCGCGCGCCGCCAGCGCCCGCGCCGCGGTGAGGCCCGCCAGCCCGGCGCCGACCACCGCCACCTCGACCTCCCGCGTGCCCCGCGACGACGCCGCGCCCGCGGGACCCGCGCGGAGCGCGCTGGCCGCCCCCGCCGCGGCGGCGCCGCCGATCAGCCGGCGGCGGGTGATCGGCGGGGCGGGGGTCATCCGCGAGAGCGAGGCCGGGGCGCTCCGGTCCCCGTCACCCCAGCGTCGCCGGCTGCTCGGGCGGCTGGTGGGCGGCGAGCGAGAGCTCCTCGGGCAGCGCGGAGAAGCGCTTGCCCTCGGCCTCGCCCAGCGTCACGAGCTGGTCGCCCACCGCCCGCACGTCCTCGATCAGCCGCTTGCGCTCCCGCCAGATCAGCTCGGCGCTGCGCGCCAGCTCCGCCGTGCGGGCCTCCGCGGCCTCGAGCGTCTCCTCGGCGTGGCGGCGCGCGTTCTCCAGCAGGCTGTCGGCCTCGCGCTGGGCGGCCCGGCGAGCCTCGGCGATCTCGCGCTGCGCCGCCTCGCGGGTCTCCCGCGCCTCGCGCTGCGCCGTCTCGCGGGCCTCGAGCGCCTCGCGCTGTGCCGCCTCGCGCAGCTCGCGCGCCCGCTCCTCGGCCGCCGCCAGCAGCCGCCGCGCCTCCTCCTCGGCCTCCTGCAGCCGCTCGTCCGCCCGCGCCCGCGAGCGCACCGTGATCTCCTCGGCGCTCTCGTGGGCGCGCTGGAGGATCTCGCGCGTCTCATCGCTCACCTCGTCGAGGGCGTGCCTGACCGCGGACTCAGGCGAGGAGTACATCTCCAGCTCGGTGATCAGGCGGTTGACCCGCTCCACGTAGCGGTCGACCGCCGCGCGCTGGTAGCCGCGCACGCCCACCGGGAACTCGACGTTGCGCGCCTCCCGGAGCAGGCGGTCACGCTCCGCCGAGGCGATCGCCCGTCCCGCCCGGCGCGGGAGCGCCGCCTCGCCGGCGGCGGGGCGCTCGCCCACCCTCGACCCGTTGGTCTTCGTGCTCTCTGCGGCTGGGGGCGCACCGTCCGGCGCCGCGCCGGGATCCGCCTGGTGCATCTCGGAACTCGCCATCGCGGCTCATCTCCCTTCTGCCGTCTCCCACTGCTGCGCCCGTGGCGACCGTCACGAGCCCTGGGCCATCACGCTATCTCTCAGGTCAAGCGCGGTCCAGCGGCGAGCGCCGACGGCCCGTCACGACGACGTTCGCGCCGCGGGCATGCAGCGCCCGGGCGATCGGCCGGCCGATGCCGCCGGTGGCCCCGGTGATGAGCGCGACCCTGCCGGCGAGCTCGTAGCGCGCCATCGCGCTATCCCGCCGGCGCCCCGCGCGAGCTGGCGGCGCCCGGGAGCCGCCCCCCGCGACCGGCCGCCGGCCCTCGCGCCGCGAGCCGCGCCAGCTCGTCGATCGAGCGCTCGATCCCGCGGCACAGCACCGCGATGTCGGGCGCGCGGTCGTAGTCGCCGGTGACGCCGAAGGTGAGCGCGCCGTCATAGGAGAACACCGCCACGCCGACCCGCACGTGGCCGGCGATCGGGACGTAGGGGAAGCACTCGAGCAGCCGCCGGCCGGCCGCGTACAGCGGCCGCTGCGGTCCGGGCACGTTGGTGGTGACCGTGTTGACGCTGCGCTGCGGAAGTCGCGTCGCGGTCCGCAGCGCCAGTGACAGCAGCAGCGCCGGGGCGAAGCCGGACAGCCCGACGAGCACGTCGCCGGCCACCGCCTCGTGGGAGTCCTTCAGGCGCCTCATCTGGGCGCGGACGGCCGCCAGCCGTCGCAGCGGATCGGCGACGCCCACCGGGAGGTCGGCGAAGATCGCCGAGACGCGGTTGTTGTAGGCGCCGTGCTCGCCGGCGGCGCGCACCGACACCGGGACCAGCGAGCGGACCACGCGGTCGGTCGACTCGCCGCGAGCCAGCAGCAGCTCGCGGAAGCCGGCCGCGATCGCCGCCAGCACCACGTCGTTGACCGTGCCGCCGAAGGCCTGGCGGATCACCCGCACCTCCGAGAGCCGCGAGCGCGCCCAGTCCCAGCGCCGGTGCGGCCCGATCGGCCCGTTGAGCGAGGACGGCCTGGGCGGCGGGATCACGCCGCCCAGCGTGAGCAGGCCCTGGGCCGCCGCCGCGGCGCGCCGCGCGGCGGTCCCGGGCGCGGCGGCGGCCCGCTCGAGCGCCTCGAGCGGGCTCGCGGCGCGGTGGGCCAGCGCGCGCACGACGAGCTCGGCCCCGCTCGGCTGTCGCTCGGCCCGCCACGGCGCCGACGCGACCGGCCGCGGCTCGCGCTCGGCGTCGAGGATCGCCGAGAGCAGCTCGGCGCCCGCCACGCCGTCGACCATCGAGTGGTGAAGCCGGCTGATCAGCGACCACCGGCCCCCGCTCAGGCCCTCCACGATCCACATCTCCCACAGCGGGCGGTGGCGGTCGAGCTGCTGGGACATGACGCGGCCGACGAGCAGCCGCAGCTCCTCGTCGCCGCCCGGGGCGGGCAGCGCGGTCCGCCGCAGGTGGTAGGCGAGGTTGAAGTGGGGGTCATCCACCCACACCGGCCGCCCGAGCGCCAGCGGCACGAAGCGCACCGTCTGCCGGTAGCGGGGAACCCGGTGCAGGTTGGCCCGGACCCGCTCGGCCAGCGCCTCGTAGGTGGGCGGCGGGCCCTCAAGGATCCCGATCACGCCGATGTGCATGTGGGAGACGGCGTCCTCCACGTGCAGGAAGGCGGCGTCCTGCGAGCTCAAACGCTCCATCTGACCCTCGCGCTCATCGACACCGGCGAGCCTCGCACCGGCCACCGGCCCGCCGCATCCGCAGCCCGCCGCGGGGCGGGAGCGGATCACTACGGATGCGCGGCGCGACGCTCGGTGCGACCGTGTTCACCGGTGGGCCCCGATCCCGACATCTACAACGTCAAGCAGGGCTTCGAGCGCCTCGACGCGATGGGGCAGCGCCTGCGCAACTCGATCGACCTCGAGCTTTTGCGCCACGCCCGCCGGGCGCTCTTGCCGCTGCCGCTGATCGACCGTCCGCAGACGGTCTCCACCGACGTGTTCCCGGCGCTTCGCCGCCGCCCGGCGCGAACGCTCAGCGGGCGGCGGATCGCGGTCGTCGCCTCCGGCGGCGCGGGCGCGGCGGTCGCGCTGATCGGCGCCGCGCGCGCCTTCGAGGAGGCGGGCCTCGAGCCTGAGCTGATTACCGGCTGCTCGGGGGGCGGGATGTTCGGCTCGCTGTGGGCGGTCGGCCTCAGCGCCCAGGAGATGGCCGACTTCGTCCTCTCCTGGCAGCCCGAGCGCTACCTGGACCCGGCGTGGCTCCGCCTCCCCCGCTTCGCGCTCGGCGCGCTGCGCGGCTTCACCGGCGCGATGAGGGGTCAGGCGGTGGAGCAGCTGTTCGACGAGCGCTTCGCGGGGCTGACCGCCGGCGAGCTCGCGATTCCGCTGGCGACGATCGTCTACAACACCGACCTGGGGCTGGTCGAGTACTTCGGCACCCACACCACGCCGGAGCTTCCGATCGGGCGGCTGGTGCGGATCACGATCGCGCTGCCGGTGTTCATCGAGTCGGTGGAGGTGCGGGGCCACCTGTACGTCGACGGCGGGCTGATCGAGCTGCTCCCGACCCAGCCGACGATCGAGTATGGCCCGTTCGACCACGTATTCGGGATCAACTTCATGCTCCCGGAGCGGCTCGAGCCCGACGACATCACCGGCTGGCAGAAGCAGCCGATGGGGATCGTGCGCGCCAGCCGCGAGCTCCAACAGGCCTACCACGTCGAGTTCGCCCGCCGGGCCAAGCGCGAGCTCGGCGACACGCTCACGATCATCGACGCCGCCGACCCGCGCCTGTGCCGCGGCGCGTGGCTGTATGACCTGTTCCTCGACCGCAGCCGCTGGCCCGAGCTGATCCGCACCGGCTATGAGCGCACCACCGAGGCGCTCCGGCCCTTCCGGGCCGCCGCGGCCCGGGCCGTCAGGCCCGCCCCGGCGACCCCGGGCTGATCCCCCGGCGCGTGGACAACCCGGCCGGCGTGGGAGAGAATCGGCCATCGAAGGAGAGGGTGTGGGCATCGCAAGGCTTCCCACGGCGGCGGGTGACCGCGCGCTCACGCGCGAGGAGGGGCTGCCCGCCTGGAGCCTGCGGCGCGACGATCCGCGGGCGCGAGGCCTGCCGCGCCGCCTGCCGCACCCGATCGACCGCGAATGGGCGTGGGGCGGCGCGGACGGCGCCGGCGTGCGGGTTGCGGTCCTCGACAGCGGCGTCGATGGCGACCATGAGCTGGTGGGCGGCCTCCAGCGGGCGGTCGCGGTCGAGAGGACGCCCGGCGGCGAGCCGGTGGTGGCGGCTGACGCGCTCGGCGACGTGGCGGGCCACGGCACCGCGTGCGCGGGGATCATCCGCTCGGTCGCGCCGGCCTGCGAGCTGTGGAGCGTCCGGGTGCTCGGGCCGGGCTCCCGGGAGGGGCCGTCGGCGCTGCTGGCCGGTCTGCGCTGGGCGGTGGACGAGGGCTGCGAGATCGTCAACCTCAGCCTCTCCACGCCCAGGCGCGAGGCCGCCGCGCTCCTGCACGACATAGCCGACGAGGCCTACTTCGCCGGGACGGTGCTCGTCGCCTCCGCCCACAACCTCGAGGTGCGCAGCTACCCGTGGCGCTTTGCCTCGGTCATCTCGGTGGCCAGCCACGACGGTCGGGACCCGTTCGAGTACCTGTACAACCCCAGCCCGCCGGTCGAGTTCCTCGCGCGGGGGATCGACGTCGAGGTCGCCTGGCTGGGCGGTTCGCGGATCGTCGCGGCCGGCAACTCGTTCGCCACCGCGTGCGTGACCGGCATCTGCGCGCTGATCCTCTCAAAGCACCCCGGGTTGACCCCGTTCGAGCTCAAGGCGATCCTGCGCGAGACCGCCGCCAACGTGCGGGGGACCTCCTGATGGCGCCGGAGGGCGAGGGCCTGCGCGCCGCGCTCGCCGCGGGCACGCTCGCCGCGCACCGGGACCACCGCCCGCTGCTTCAGGCCGTCGTCGAGGCGGCCCGCGCGATCTTCGGCGCGCGCGCCGCGTCGATCATGCTGCTCGACGAGGCGCGCGGCGAGCTGGTGTTCGAGGCGGTCGCCGGCGAGGGCGAGGACGCCCTGATCGGCCGGCGGATACCCGCCGACGTTGGGATCGCCGGGTGGGTCGCCGCGTCCGGCCAGCCGCTGGTGGTCGACGACGTCGCGGCCGACCCGCGCTTCGCCGCGGAGGAGGCGCGGCGCACCGGCTACGTGCCAAAGGGCCTGATGGCGGCCCCCCTGGTGCTGGAGGACCGGGTGCTGGGGGTGCTGAACGTGCTCGACCGTCCCGAGCGCCGGCGCTTCAGCATGGCGGAGATGGACGTGCTGGGGCTGTTCGCAAACCAGGCGGCGGTGGCGCTCGACCTCCTGCTGCACACCCGCCGGATCGAGCGGGCGCTCGCCGGCAACGGCGAGCACCTGCAGGCGGTGGCGCGCCTGGCGGCGATCCTCGACGGGCTGGAGGGCGAGCGGCGGGCGGCCGGGATCCGGCTCCTGTCCGAGGTGGCCAACGTGCTGGAGGGGTGATCGGGTCGGCGGCGGGGAGCCCGCTCCCCCCGCCGGTCCGCCCTACCCTTCCTCCAGGATCGCCACCACGCGCGCCGGCGCGGCGCTCGCGCTCACCAGGCGCAGCGGGAAGCAGGCGACCGTGAAGCCGTCGGGCGGCAGCCTGTCGAGGCCCGCGAGGCGCTCGATCTGCGAGTAGGGGAGGTCGGCCTGGTGGGCGGCCCAGAAGACCCCGGGCTCGCCCGCGGCCAGCGCGTCCTGGGCCTGGAGGTTCAGCGGGCGGTCCCAGCCCCACGCGTCGATCCCCATCACCCGGACGCCCTGCTCGTACAGCCAGCGGGTGGCGGACGCGCTCACGCCCGGCCCGCGCAGCATGTAGTCCGGCTCGTCGTAGAAGGCGTCCCGGCCGGTGCGGATCAGGACGATGTCGCGCTCGGCCAGCCGATGATCCGCGCGCTCCAGCGCCGCCGCCAGATCCGCCACCTCGATCGCCTCGCCATCTTCACGCTCGTGGAAGTCGAGCACGACCCCAGGACGGAAGAACCAGTCCAGCGGGAGCTGGTCGATCGTCTGCGCCGGCCGGCCGCGGATCGTCGAGTTGTAGTGGTAGGGCGCGTCGACGTGCGTGGAGTTGTGGGTGCCCAGCCGGGTGAAGGTCTCCACCGCCCACCCCTCGCCGTCGCGCAGCAGCTCGGAGCCGACGCCGAACATGCGCTCGATCTGCGCCGCCCCGGCGGCGTGGTCGCTGAACTCGATCTCGGTGCGCAGGAGATCGGGGGTCCCGGGGGGGCTTGAGACGATCGGGACCGAGAGGTCGACGAGGCGCATGGGGCGGAATCTATTGCCGGCGACCGCCGCGCGCCGCCTCAAGCCGCGCTTGACAGCCGCGGGTGCGGGTGCGCCGCCAGCAGCGCCTTTGTGTAGTCGTCCTTGGGTTCGCCGAACACGGCCCGCGCTTCACCGGTCTCGACGAGGCGCCCTCGGTTCATGATGGCCACACGATCGGCCACCTCCGCGAGGACCGCGAGCTGGTGAGCCACGAAGAGAATCGCGATATCCAGCTGTTCGCGCAGATCCAGGAACAGGTTCAGCAGCTGAGCCTGCACGGAGACGTCGAGGGCGCTGACCGCCTCATCGGCGATGAGGAGCTCCGGCCCGACGGCGAGGGCGCGGGCGATGGCCACCCGCTGGCGCTGGCCGCCCGACAGCTCGCGGGGGCGGCGCTTGGCGAGCCCCGCGCTCAGGTGGACGCGCTCCAGGGATTCGCGGACGAACTGCTCACGATTCTCGCTACCGGGGCGTCCGTGCACCCGACCCGCCTCGTGGATCGCCGCTCCCACCGTCATCCGCGGATTGAGCGAGGAATACGGATCCTGGAAGACCATCTGCATGCGCCGACGGAGCTCACGCAAAGCCTTGCCGCGGGCCTTGCGCACATCGGTTCCACCGAGTTCGATCGTTCCCGCGTCGGGTTCAACCAGTCGAACGATGCAGCGGGCCAGCGTGGTCTTACCGCTGCCCGACTCGCCCGCCAACCCGAGGATCTCGCCGCGGCGCAACTCAAGTGACACATCGTCGACTGCACGGACTGGCTGAGCATGCGTGCGGCTGATCCGCTCGGCCAGGGTGCGGCGTAGTCCGAAGTCCTTGCGAAGGCCCTGCACGCGCAAGAGGGGAGGGCCGACGCTCACACCTGTGCCCCAGTACGGGAGCTCCGCGTCCGATTGGCCGCCCTGAACGGCCGAACCGGACAAGCGGTGGCATGGCCCGGCGCCACCGGCTCCAGAGCCATCGTCACCGTGTCGCAGTCCGGCTGGGCGTATGGACAACGCGGTTTGAACACGCACCCAGGGAGCCTCTCGGTCGGATCGGGCGGAACGCCATCGATCACCGGCAGGCGGGTGGACTGCCCCGCGGACTCGATCCTCGGGATCGACTCCAAAAGACCGCAGGTATAGGGGTGCTCGGCGCTGGTGTAGATCGCTTCGACCGGTCCGGTTTCAACGATATGGCCCCCGTACATCACCGCAACACGGTCGCACACCTGCGCAATCACGCCGAAGTCGTGCGAGACGAGCAGCACGCCCATCCCATGCTCGCTGTTCAGCCGCTTCAGCAGCGCGAGGATCTGCGCCTGCGTGGTGACATCGAGAGCGGTCGTCGGCTCATCGGCCAACAGGAGGCGCGGATTCGAGGCGGTGGCGAGCGCGATCATCACCCTTTGGCGCATCCCTCCGCTGAACTCGTGCGGATACGAGAGCGCTCGGCGCTCGGGGTCGGGAATGCCGACATCGCGCAGCAGTGCGACGGCTCGCGCTCTCGCCTCGGCCTTCCCGAGTCCGAGGTTGGCTCGCAGGGTCTCGGTGAGCTGATGCCCGATTCGGAAGACCGGGTTCAGCGAGCTGAACGGGTCCTGATAGATCATCCCGACGTCGTGCGCTCGAAACTCGCGCAGCTCACGAGGCGACATTCGGAGCACATCGCGTCCCTCAAACTCGATACGGCCGGCGGCGATGCGACCGGGATAGGGAATCAGCCGCATCACCGACCTGCAGGCAAGCGTCTTGCCGGAGCCGGTCTCCCCCACCAGGCCCACGATCTCCCCCGCCTCCACGACCAGTCCCGCGTCTCGCACCCCTGCCACCTGCCCGTGTGGAGTGTCGAACTCCACCTGCAGGCCCTCGATCCGCAACAGCGGCGGGCTCACTGCAGCCTCCCGCGCAGTCTGCCGTCGGATATCCCGTCGCCCAGCAGGCCCGCCCCAACCCCGAATAGCACCACGACCAGGCCAGGCAGCGTGGCTATCCACCAGGCGCTCAGCAGGGTGCTCTGCCCGTCCGCGATGATCGACCCGAGCTCTGCATTGGGCGGCTGGGCACCGAGGCCAAGATAGGCGAGGCTGGCGAGAAGAAGGAGGTTCACGACCATGTCCAGCGTGGAGTAGATGAGCGAGGAGCGCAGCAGATTCGGGACCGCGTGGCGCAGAATCGCTCGTCGCCGGGTGTAGCCGAGCGCGATGGTGGCAAGCATGAACTGCTGCTCCCGCAGCACGAGCATCTCCGAGCGCGCCAGGCGCGCATAGAGCGCCCACGCGACAATCGGCACGCCGATGAGAACGCCCTTGATGCCGGGCCCCACGATGGCGATCACCGCAATCACGAGGACCATGAACGGGAAGGCGATCATCGTGTCGATGATCCGCGCGATCACCGCATCTATGAGGCCGCCGAAGTACCCGGCCACCGCGCCCACCAGCACCCCTACGATCAGCGGCGGATACGTCACCGCCAGCACGACGCCCAGGTCGAGGCGAAGTGCGTACAGCGTCCGGCTGAACACGTCGCGACCCGCGCCGTCGGTCCCGAAAAGATGGTTCCCCGACGGGGCGCTGAAGATGTTGGCGAAGTCGAGCTGGTTCTGACCGTATGGCGCGATCACGGGCGCAAGCACCCCCGCCAGGAACAGGACGATGAGAATGGCCGCGCCGATCTTTGCCTCCAGCGGCATGCGACGCAGCACGCCCTGCCGCCGGCGGGTCTCGAGGGCCACGGTGACCGGTGCCGATGACTCGCCAAAGACGTCGATCGCGCTCATCGTCCGGCCAGCCGTACACGCGGATCGAGCGTCGCCTGCACCAGGTCGGCGGCGAGGCTGGCGAGCACCACCGCCGATCCGGCCAACAGAGCCAGGGTCTGGACGAGCTGGTAGTCACGCTTCTCAACGGCCTCAACGAGAAGCGATCCCAATCCCGGAATCTGGAAGACCTGCTCGATCACGACGGTGCCACCGATCAAAAAGCCGACGTTCACCGAGAGGATCGTGAGCGTGTTCATCACCGAGTTGCGCAGAGCGTGCTTGCCCACGACTCGCAACTCGCTCAGCCCGCGCGAACGCGCGGCCTCGATGTATTCGGTCTGTAGCACCTCCAGCAGGCTCGAGCGCAGCGTCCGTACGACAACCCCGGTCAACGCCAGCCCAAGCGCCAGCGCCGGCAGGGTGAGCGTGCGAAGGATCCCCCCCACGCCTCCGCTGTAGCCGGCCACCGGAAGCCATCCGAGCTCCAGACCGAAGATCAGCGCGAGCATCAGTCCCAGCCAGAACGCCGGCATCGCGAAGGTCAGCGTCGTGCCCACCCGGATTGACTTGTCCATCCAGCGGTTGGGCCGCAGCGCGGCGACGATCGCGAGGGGAACTCCCAGCAGAACCGAGAGCAGCATCCCGTAGCCGATCAGCGCCGCGCTGGCTCCCAATCGCTGGCCGATGATCTGGCCGACGGGAGAGTCGAGCGTGAACGACGTCCCAAAGTGGCCTTGCACCATCCTCGACACGTACAGCCAGAACTGGCTGAGGAGGGGACGGTCGAGCCCCAGTTCATGCCTGACCCGGGCGACCTGAGCTGGGGAAGCGTGACCGCCAAGGACGATCTCCACCGGGTCTCCGGGAACGAGATGGATGATGAAGAATGTCGCAACGAGCAGCCCGAACAGGACCACAAGCGCCAACACCACGCGCCGGATCAGGTAGCTCAGCACTCCAAGACCTTCACTCGCGACTAGGTCATGGTCAGGCCGGTCAAGCGATCATCGGGCAAGCCATGTGTCCTCCAGATGATCCGATCCCAGACCGTCCAGATATGTGCCACACACACTTGACCGGTGGGCGTTCACAAACGGAAGGCTCAGGACGTTGATCACCGGCGTGAGGTTCATCAGCGTCTGCTGAATCCGAGCCCACTCCCGTGCCCGCTCGGCCTGGTTGAGCGTCGACTCGAAGTGCAACACCATCTGCTGCACGGCCGGGTCCTTCCAGTTGGAATCGAATCCGTAGAAGCCGTTGCCCCAGTTGGCGAGAAAGTCCGCGTACTCGTCGGGGACGGTGATATCGCTGGTGAACGACGCGAATGGAAACACCATGTCATATGCGCGGGTGAACCAGTCATTGGTCACGGTAGGGGTATCCTGCTCCACGAGCTTGATCTTGATCCCGATCGTGCCGAACTCCTGCTGAAGAGCCAACGCCAGCTGTCGGTAGAAATCGGTGCCTGACGGATAGGTGAGCGTGGTGGAGAAGCCGTGCGGGAAGCTCGACTGGGCCATCAGCGCCTTGGCCTTCGCCGGATCGTAGGGATACGGCTTCACGACGCTGTCCGGCGCGTCCATTGCGAAGCTCATCAGCACGGTATTTGGGATTGTCCCCAGGCCGTCGAAGATCTCCTTGTTGATAAGGGGACGATCGATGGCGTATTGCAGCGCTTTGCGGACATTCAAGTCCGCGAATGGCTTGCGCGCGTGGTTGAGCCACAGGCCGAGGAAGAGCGGCACCTTGGCAGACTGGACCTCGATGTTCTTGCTGGCGCGCAGCGTCTCGACCTGGGAGAACGGAACGACGTCCATCTCCTGGGCCGCGCCGGACTCGAGCGTCAGGATCCGGGTGTTGCTGTCGCTCTCGAAGTTGTACCGGACTGCATTCAAATACGGCTTTCCAGATTCCCAGTAATAGGGGTTACGCACAAATGTGATGTACGAGCCCTTGACGAAGTTCTTGACCATGAAGGGCCCCGTGCCGACCGGATGGTTGAAGAACGCGCCTCCCTCCTTCTCGACCAGGTTCTTGGGAAGAATGAACGCGGGCCAGATGCTGATGTCATAGAGAAATGCCGCCACTGGTCTGGTGAGCTGCACCCGCACGGTGGTGTCATTGAGCGCTGTGGCGTGGCCGAACCCTCCCGCCACGGCCGCCATGATCGAGTTGATCTTGGGATTGCCGAAGCGGTTCAGCGTCCACGCTACGTCGTCACCGGTGACCGGGAGTCCGTTGGAGAATTTCAGCCCGGGTCGGAGGTAGAACGTGTACGTCTTGCCGTCCGGCGACACGGTCCAACGCTCCGCGAGCGACGGCACTATGTTGTTGGTGGCTCCCGTTGGATCCGAGCGAACCAGTCCGCTGTAGATCTGGTTGTAGGCGAAGATGTCGCCGTTGCCGTTCTTGGGGTTCAGCGGATCAAGCGTTTCGGTCGCGGCTTGCCGCTCGTACACGAGCGTGCCGCCACGCACGGGCCCTCGCGTGCAGGCGGCGCTCTTCGACACGCCGGCGGACCCAGCGAGGGAGGCCTTGGTCCCGCCTCCACCGCCGCACGCGGCAAGCAGAAGCGCGATCGATGCTCCTGAGATGAGGGTGAAACCGGTCTTACGCATGTGTCCTCCGGGTCTTGCGCGTAGGGTTTCGTCTTCGCGATGCGGTGGTTGCCTCATCGGTGAGACGATCGAACTCCTGTTTGATCAGCGACACCTGTCTGTCACGAGGCAGCCGTTCCGGGTTGAGCAGGGCGTGGAGGCTGAAACCATCGATCAGCCCTAGAAGCCGCTCGGCGATGTCCTCGGGAGTCTCGACCCGACGGATCTCGCCGGCTTCCTGGCCCTCTCGCACGAGACGGGTGAGCAGGTCGATCAGCAGGGGGCCCCGACGCCGTGGCCGCGGCGTCCCGTCCTGTCCCCTGATCACGAGGCTCCAGTAGTTCATGAGGAGCTTCGTCTCAAGCTCGCGCTCGTCGTCGAGCGGAAGGTTGTCGATGACGAGCTCGTAGAGGGCTCGTACGCCGGTCAGTCCCTCGAGCTTCGCGTCCCACCGCGACGCGATGCGCTCGTAGGCGAGTCGGAGCGCGGAACCGATGATGTCGCCCTTGTCGGCGAAGTAGTGCGAGAGGACGCCGGTCGACCAGCCCGTCTCCTTCGCGATCCCGCGAATGGTGGTGCCCTCCATTCCGTCGCGCGCTATGACGCGCCAGACTGCCTCCAGCAGTTCCTCGCGCCGCTCATCGTGATCGACCTCTTTCGGCATCAGCGGTAGGGCACCCCCGCGGCAAAGGCGAGTGCCTCCTCGACGTCACGGGCACCGGCGTCCGATCCCAGTCCACGCATGTTGAGGGCGCCCGCAGCGCAGCCCAGCTCTGCCGCCGCGTCAACCGACCATCCCGCGCAGCGGGCAGCGATCACCGCTGCGCAGAATGCGTCGCCGCAGCCGGTCGTGTCGACCACGGGTGCGTCGTGGGCCGGCAGGCTGCGCTCACCGTCGTCGTCAAGCACGAGGCACCCCTCGGATCCGCGTTTGATGATCACGCAGTGGGCGCCGAGGTCCCGCAGCCGCCGGGCGGCGACGGGCAGGTCGGCGTCGTTCCAGATGGCAAGCGCCTCACCCTCGTTGGGCATGAAGATGTCAACGTGGGGCAGGCACTCGGCCAGCTGAAGTGCCGGCGCCGCGCCGCGAACGCCCAGGAAGTCGGCGGTGGTCAGGGCGCCGTGCTCGCGAGCGTGGGCCAGGATCTGCCCCGCCGGCGCTCCGTCCAGCCCAGGAAGCGCGGTCAGCCCACCGAGATGGACGGCGTCGCATGCCGTCAGGACGTCCCACGGGATGTCGTCGAGGCACAGAGCGGGGTTGGCGCCGGGGACGTGCCATGCCGGTCGGCTCCCGTCGGGGTGGATGGGCAGGATCGTCGCCGAGGTCTGCACCCCCTCCTTGCGGACCAGGTGGGAGCTGTCGACCCCCTGCGCCTCCAGCGTCGAGAGCAGGAAATCGCCTATGTTGTCGTGGCCGACCGCCCCGACAGCGATCACTTTCGCGCCCAGCCGGGCCAGGTCGACTGCCGTGCCACCGGCGGTACCCGCGGCCGTCATGCGGATCTCCTCGAGCAGAGCGCTCACTTGTCCACGCGGCAGCTCGGATACGGGCCGGCCAAGCACGTCGACGATAAAGGTGCCGACGCAGGCGACGGTTGGATGTGACGCCCGGAGCTCTCCGGCCAGTGCCTGGTCGATCATCACCGTTGGGCCTTGCCTGCGTAGTCGAGCTGTCGGACTCGCTCTCGAACCGCGTCCAGCTCCGATTCCCCCAGAATGTTGGGCCTACCACCGAGCATGGCGTGGTAGTAGACCGACGCCAGCCACTCGAGGAGGATCGCCTTCGAGGTGGCCCTCTCGATGTCAGCTGCGATCACGACGGATCCGTGGTTGGCCATCAGAGCGCCGCTGCGATCCTGGAGGGCCTGGATGACCGACGTCGCGAGCTCCTCCGTCCCGAAGCACTCATACCGCGCGACCCGGATTGGACCGCCAAACTGGTTAATCGTGTAGTGGACGGCGGGAAGCTCACCGGTGATCGTCCCGAGCACAGTCGCGTAGTGCGAATGTGTGTGGACGATCGCCCCGGCGTCGGTTGCGCGGTAGATCGCGACGTGCAGCGGCAGCTCCGAGGACGGTCGTGAGGGCCGACCGTCGTCGTCGGCTGCGACCTCGCCGTCCAATCCGACTTCCACACAATCCCATGGGCCCATGGCGTCGAGCTCCACGCCGCGGCGGCTGATCAGGACACGATCATCAGACCGCAGGCTGAGGTTTCCCGCCGAACCTACGACGAGGCCGGCCTGTGCAACACGCCGACCCCCGGCGGCCAGCTCGGCACGCGCCGCGTCATCGAAACCGAGCGGCATCGCGTCAGCCCTCTGCCGACTGCCGCGCGCGCCTCGTCAGCTCGAGCGGCTCGGCCACATGTGCGCTCGCTGAAGTCATCGGTGGCCTGGGCTGTGGTCCTCTCTCCTGCTTCGGCGCTCTTCGAGTTTCCGGCACCGTCGCGGCGGTCTTTATACCAAACGTGCGAAATAAAGATCAAGTGCCCTTGCACACCACAGACGCGCCCAGGTTGCAAATCGAACGTCCGATATATATCATCGCGCGCCGAGCGCAGGAGCCCATGGAGACCGAGCCCGCATGAGCACCACCCCCCATCACCCCGCAGCCGGAACCCGCGAGCGTGAGGCGCTCCTGGAGCGACTGCAGGATCGCGCGAAGTTCGTCCGGCTCGAAACCGTCAGGCTCACTCGGATCGCGGGAGCCGGCCACTACACCGGCACCTTCTCCGCAGCCGAGCTGTTCGCAGCGCTGTACTACGCGCAGCTCCGCTACCGGGCCGACCAGCCTGACTGGCCCGACCGGGACCGCTTCGTTCTCAGCAAGGGTCATGCCGCGATCGGCCTGTATCCCGTTCTGGCCGACGTCGGGTTCTTCGACAGAGCGCTGCTTGACGACTACACGCGCCTCGACAGCCCGTTCGGCGACCACCCAGACATGCGCAAGATTCCCGGCATCGACTTCAGCTCGGGATCACTCGGACACGGCCTTTCGGTCAGCGTCGGGATGGCGCTGGGTGCTCGCATCCAGGACCGCTCCATCCGCGTGTACTGCATGATGGGCGATGGCGAACTCGACGAAGGCCAGATCTGGGAGGCGGCCATGGCCGCGAGCCAATTCCAGCTCGGGTCGCTGGTGGGGATCGTGGACCGCAACCATCTCTCGATCGACGGCGACACCGAGAGCATCATGCGACTCGAGCCGCTGGAGGCGCGATTTGAGAGCTTCGGCTGGCGGGTCCGCACGATCGACGGACACGACCTGGACGCGATTCTCGACGCCTTCAACGACCTGGACAACACCGCCGTCGCCCCACCTCAGCTGTTGATCGCCGACACCGTCAAGGGTAGGGGCGTGCGACGGATGGAGGGTGATTCGCAGTGGCATGTCGGCAACCTCGTGGGTGCCGACTACGACGACGTCATCGCCGAGATTCGGGCTGGTCTCCAGCCGCTGGCCATGGGCGGCCCAGATGGCTGACCTCACCCGCCGGGACGACGCCGGGCAAGAGATCAGCGGCGTCTTCCGAGGTACCGCCAGCGGAGCGGCCACGCTCCGTGACAAGGAGAGCGACAAGGGAATTGCCGCCAGCACGATCCCGGCCTTCGTGGCCGGCGAGGTGCTCGCCGAGCTCGCCGACTCCGATCCGCGCATTGTCGTCCTCACAGCTGACCTCGCGCACGCCAACCGAACGGTGGACTTCGCGCTCAGGCACCCGGATCGGTTCTTCAACGTCGGCGTGGCGGAGCAGAACATGGTGTCGATTGCGGCGGGCATGGCCTCGACCGGACTCGTTCCCTATGCAGCCACCTTCGCCGCGTACCTCGCGCTGCTTGCCTGTGAGCAGGTCAGAACCGATTGCGCGTACACCGGCATGCCGGTACGGCTCTTGGCCCACCACTCGGGCATGAGCCTGGGGTACTACGGAACCAGTCATCACGCACTCGAGGACCTGGCGATCGCCCGTGCCATCGCCGACCTGACTGTCGTCTGTGCAGCGGATGCCAACCAGCTTCGCGCGATCCTTCGACGCTCGCTCGATTGGCCGGGCGCGATGTACATAAGGCTCGGACGCGGCCGTGATCCGGAGGTCTACTCGGACGTTCCCGATAACCTGGAAATCGGAAGGTCCATATCTCTGCGCGAAGGCAGGGACCTTACGATCATCACGACGGGTTCGGAGGTGCGAGCGTGTGTCGCTGCGGCCGACAATCTGGCCGCCGACGGCATCCGCACACGGGTCATCGACATGCACACCGTCGACCCGCTCGACCGAGAGGCCGTGCAGGCCGCGGCCGAGGAGACCGGAGCCGTCCTGACCGTGGAGGAACACAACAGGACCGGTGGACTGGGCTCTGCGGTCGCGGAGGTGCTGGCGGAATCTGGCGCCAGCGCACGTTTCCGCCGCCACGGTGTGCCGGACGAGCACGTGGTGATTGGCCCTCCCGCCGCCCTCTACGGCCGCTACCGCCTGGACGCGGCAGGCGTCGAGGCGGTGGCGCGCGAGCTAATCGGAGCCGAAAGGGAACACCATGACTGACGTCGCAAGCCACGAGAAGGTCCGGGCGCTCGATTTCGAGCTTAGGCGGCGGGCGCAGGCCGTCATCCCGGGTGGGATGTACGGACACATGAGCGTCGCCCGACTGCCACAGGCGCACCCGCAGTTCTACGAGCGCTCGAGTGGCACCCGCGTATGGGACGTCGACGGCAACGAATACGTCGACTTCATGTGCAGCTTTGGTCCCATGATTCTCGGCTACCGGCATCCCCAGGTCGAGGCCGCAGCCACCGCGCAGGCGGCCAAGGGTGACACCCATCCGGGCCCCGGAGCGTGCATGGTCGAGCTGGCCGAGCTGCTCGTGGAGCGTGTGGCTCACGCCGACTGGGCGATGTTTGCCAAGAACGGCACCGACGCGACCACCATCGCCCTGATGGTCGCGCGGGCACACACCGGACGGACCAAGGTGCTCGCCGCCGCGGGCGCTTACCACGGCTCCGCGCCGTGGGCCACCCTGCGAATGGATGGCGTGACACCCGAGGAGCGGCTCAACCTGCGCTACTACGAGTACAACGACATCGCCAGCGTCGAGCGGGCGATCGATGAGGCGGGCGCCGGCGAGGTGGCGGCGATCATCACCTCGCCGTTCAAACACCACGCGGGATTCGATCAGGAGGACGTAGACCCGGCGTTCGCGCGGCGGCTGCGAGAGTTGTGCGACGAGCTGGGCGCCGCCCTCGTCATGGACGAGGTCCGCGCCGGCTTTCGCCTCCACCACGGTGGCAGCTGGGAGCCGCTCGGCGTCGAGCCCGACCTCAGCGCGTGGAGCAAGGGGATTGCCAACGGCTACCCGATCGCGGCTGTCTTGGGCCGAGGCGACTACTCCGCGGCAGCGTCGCGCATCTTCGTCACCGGATCCTTCTGGTTTCAGGCGGTGCCGATGGCGGCGGCGGTGGCGACAATCAAGGCGCTGCGCGACGAGGACGCCGTCACCAAGATGGAGCGGGTCGGCACGCGGCTGCGCGAAGGCCTCGCCGAGCTGGCCGGCGAGGCCGGCGTGAAAATCCGGCAGACGGGTCCCGTCCAGATGCCGAACCTCAGCTTTCCCGATGACCGTGACTTCGTCAAGGCATCCGCCTTCAGCGCCGCCATGCTCGAATGCGGAGTGATCGTGCATCCGCGGCACAACTGGTTCCTGTCGGCCGCCCACGACGAGGCCGATGTCGACCGCTTTCTCGAGGCCGCCGAGGAGGGGTTGCAGGCGGTCATCCGATGCGGGTGAGCTGACGGAGGCACGGCGCGCCCGGAGGGAGCAGGAGATGAGCCAGGCCTCGAACGTCCTCGTCGTCACAGGAGGCCACCCGTTCGATCAGGACCGGTTCCTGGCGACGTTTGACGAGCTTCGCGGCATCCGCTGGCATCACGCGGCGGTGCCAGACGCCCGTAGGTACTTCCGGCCCGAACGCGCGGGCGAGTTCGACGCGATCGTCTGTTACGACATGCAGGGCTTCGAGTTCCGCAAACCGGATCCGCCGCGGCTCCTGGAGCCGCCCGCCGACTATGCCGAGGGCTTTCGCCGCATGCTGGAGGCCGGACAGGGGATCGTCTTCCTTCACCACGCGATATCTGCCTGGCCGGCGTGGCCGCTGTGGGCCGAGGTCATCGGCGGGCGCTGGCACTATCTGCCGGGTGAGCTGGACGGCCGCCGATGGCCGTCCTCCGGCTACACCGCGGAGGTCCCCCACCGCGTGTCGTGCCTGGACCCATCGCACCCGATCTGCGCGGGGGTCGAGGGGGGCTTCGACATCGTCGACGAGGTCTACCTGAACCCGATCCTCCTGGATCGCATCGTCCCGCTCTTCCGCACCGATTTCGACACCTCGCCGGAGCATTTCTACTCCGGGGAGCTGGCCGTGTGCGGGCGTCTCTGGGCCAGGGACGGATGGACGCACCCGCCCGGCAGCGGGATCATCGGCTGGGTGAAGACGGCGGGGATCAGCCCGATCGTGTACTTCCAGCCCGGGCATGGCCCGTCCGCCTATGCGAACGACGGTTTCCGCCGCGTGCTCTCGAACGCGATCGCTTGGGTGGCGTCCAAGGAGGCGCATTCATGGGCCGCCAGCCGCGCCACCGCCTTCACGGCATGATCGCGGCTGCCGAGCCATCTCCACTGGATGAGCGCATTGACGCGGCCGCCCGAAGGCTGTCGAACTGGGGACGCTGGGGGCCCCAGGACGAGCTCGGCACGCTCAACCTGATCACCGCGGACAAGCGGCTCGAGGCACTCGCCTGCGTGAGGTCCGGGACCGCGATCTCGCTGGCGCTCGAGCTACGGCCCGACCTCCCCCAGCCCGCCGGATCCGGTCGCCTCAACGCCCAGCACACGATGACGGAGACCGGATCGGACCTGGCGGCCCGCGGGGACGTGAGCGGCTATTCCGACGACGTCCTGGCGATGTCCGTGCACGCGGCCACGCATTGGGATGCCCTCTCGCACGCGTTTCATCGAGGCTTCATGTACAACGGCCGGGCCTGCACCGAGGTGACGAGTGCCGGCGCACGCTCCAACGACATCGTGCGGGTCGCCGATCGCCTGGTCACGCGGGCCGTGCTGATTGACGTCGCGCGATACCGCGCGGTCGATGCGCTGGAGCCCGACCACGAGGTCACTGTCGCGGATCTAGAGGGGGCGCTCGAAGTTCAGGGCGTGGAGGTTCGCTCCGGCGATGTGATCCTGGTGCGCACGGGGCAGCTCGGACGGATCGCCGCCTCAGGCGACTGGAGGAGCTTCACGGAGGTCGACGGCAAGCTGCCGCTCGAGCCTGGAATCGGCCTCGGGTGCTTGCCATGGGTCCAGGAGGCGGGCGTGGCGGCGATCGCCTGCGACAACTGGGCTGTGGAGCATCTGCACGCGGGGAGTGACGGGCGCCTTCCGGTGCACGAGGTGGCGATTGTCCACATGGGTCTGACGCTGGGTGAGATATTTCAGCTGGACGGGCTGGCCACGCACTGTGCCGCAGATGGCCGGTGGGACGTCCTGCTCGCCGCGGCTCCGTTGCCGGTTCGCGGCGGGGTCGGTGGCATCGTCAACCCGATCGCGATCAGGTAGTCCCCCCTCCATGCTCCACACTATGGGACGTGAGCGCCCACGAGATCACCCAGCTGATCCATGAGGTCGGCCTGCTCGTCGTCTTCCTGGCCGCCGGGCTGCAGGCGGCCGGGCTCCCGGTGCCCGGCGGGACGGTGCTGGTCGCCGCGGCGATCGACGCCTCCACCCGGCACGGCCTGCCGCTGGCCGGGGTGATCGTGGCCGGCGCCCTGGGGGCGCTGGCGGGGACGAGCGCGGGGTTCGCCCTCGGCCGCTGGCGGGGCGAGGCGGTGCTGCTGCGCCTGGGCAGGCTCGCGCGCCAGCCCCCCGCGCGCGTGCAGGCGCTGCGGGCCCGCTTTCACCAGCACGCGATCGCGCCGCTGTTCATCGCCCGCTTCATCACCGGCGCGCGTAACGCCGCCGGGCTGCTGGCCGGCGCGAGCGGCATGCCCCTGATGCGGTTCCTGCCGGTGAGCGCCGCCGCGGCCGCCGCCTGGTCGACGCTGATCTCCCTCGAGTACTACTTCGCCGGGCACGCGCTGCTGGGCGCGCCGACGTGGCTGCAGGTCGTGCTGATCATCGTCGGCCTGGGCGCCACCGCCGTCTCCTTGCGGCTGCTGCGGCCAAGCTTGGCGGCGCGGCCGGAGCGCGCGAGCGTCGCCGACGCCGCCGAGTAGGGTCCGCCGGGCGCCCGCCCCCGACCCGGCCCCGCCTAGCCGCCGATCCGCACGGCGCCGCGCCACTCGCGCCGCCGCGTCTCGTACTCCGGGGGCAGCGCCCCCGCGAGCGCCTCGGCCGCGTCCAGGGCGCTCAGCGCCTCGCCGTAGTCTCCCCAGCGAGCCTCCCAGTTGGCGAGCAGGAGCGTGAGCTCCAGCGCATCGGCGTACTCGGCCTCCGACAGCGGCGGGCCGGGCACCGGGGCCCGGTCGGTCAGCGGCTCGGCGCCCAGCCGGCCGGGGCGCGCGGTGGCCAGGAACGGCGCCAGGTAGCGACCGGCGATCTTCGCCGGCGGCCACCACAGCGGCTGGCCGGTGGCTAACGAGCCGCCGGGCGCCTCGCGGCGCCGGGGGGCGGCCTCGATCGCGACCGTGGCCGCGTGGGGCAGGCGCTGGGGCTGGGCGCGCAGGTACAGCGGCGCGCCGCCGGTCAGCAGCAGCCCCCGCAGCACCGGGGCGAACGGCTTCGGCGTGAGCGGGACGCCCAGCTCGGCGGCGATCGCCTCGGCCACGGCGTCCGCCTGCTGGGCGGCGAGGCCACCCTGCTTGAGCGGGAAGGCGGTGACGTCGCCCGCCGCGTAGACCCCCTCCAGTCCGCGCACGCGCCCGTGGTCGTCGACCGGGATGAACCCCCGCTCGTCGTGGGGCAGGCCCGCGATCCGCGGTCCCTCCAGGCGCGGGAGGCTGACCACGCGGTCGGCGAACACGGCGCCGCCCCCGGCCAGGACGAGCGCCCGGTTGCGCACGCGCGCCGGTCGCGCGCCCGCCCGCAGCTTGACTCCCGCGGCCTCGAGCATCCCCTCGATGGCGCGGGACCCCTCCGGCCCGAACAGCTCCAGCGGCTCCTCCTCGGGAGTCACCAGCCAGATCTCCCCTTCCGCATCCGCCTCGCGCCGCCGCGCCGCCGCGAGCAGCGCCAGCTCGTAGATCGGCAGCGGCCACATGTCCTCCGAGGGGAGGGTGAAGGCCAGCGAGCGCACGGTCCCCGCCACCAGCTCATCGACGACGCTGCGCAGCGCGGGGACGTCGTCGCGGCCGCGGAACGTGAGCGCGCCGTCGAGCGCCGCGCGCGGGATCGCCCCGGTGGCGACGATCAGCGCGTCGAACGGGATCCGCTCACCCGCGCGGGTGACGGCGACGCGCTCGGCGGGCTGGACGCTCTCCAGCCCGTCCCAGACCGGCCTGCCGATGCCGTCGCGCCGGACGATCTCGCCCAGGTCGTACACGGGGGCCTCCCCGCGCCCGAACGCCTCGGCAACCGTGACGGGGCGGTAGACGAACTCGCGCTGGGGCGAGATGAGCGTGATCTCGGTCCGGTTGCCGGCCAGCTCGCCGAGCGCGAGCAGACTCTCGATGGCGGCCACGCCTCCGCCCGCGATCACCACCTGCATGGGGGTTCGAGTCATGTCCGCCTCCTTGATCTCGACCCGATCCAAGCACTCCGGCGCGGCGGCGGCATCCGGGTTATTCCCCGCGTCGCTCAGCAGTTCACCCCGATGCCGAGCGACCGCTCGCGCTGTCACGCTGGCCACCGAGGCACGCCCATGCTCGACACCCGGCTCCAGCAGACGGTCGATGAGACGACCTCGACCGGGGTCACCGACGAGTTGCGCCCGCCGCTGGCGGGCGACCGGGCGCGGGCGGAGGCGCTGCGCTGCCTTCAGTGCGGCGGGCCGGAGGCCCAGGCGCCGTGCGTGGTCGCCTGCCCGGCCGACGTGGACATCCCCGGCTTCATCGGGGCGCTGGCGCGGGGCGAGGCGGACCGGGCGGCCAGGACCGTGTTCGCCGAGAACCTGCTGAGCGGAACCTGCTCGCGCGTCTGCCCCGTGGAGGTGCTCTGCGAGGGCGCCTGCGTGCTCGAGCGCGAGGGTCGCCGGCCGGTCGCGATCGGCCGGCTGCACCGCCACGCCGCCGACTGGGGGCTCGGCCATGACAGCGGGCGGCGGCGCGCCAGCGCGCGGCGGCGCGGCCGCGTGGCGGTGCTCGGCGCCGGGCCGGCGGGGCTCGCCTGCGCCGGCGAGCTCGCCGCGCGCGGCTACGCGGTGACCGTCTACGACGGGCGCGAGGAGCCGGGCGGGCTGGTGCGCTACGCGATCGCCCCCTACCGCCAGCAGAACGACCCGCTGCCGGCCGAGGCGGCGATGGTGGCCGAGCTCGGCGTGCAGCTGCGGCTCGGCTTCGCGATCGACAGCCCGCGGCGGCTCCGCGCGGTCGAGGCGGGGGCCGACGCGGTCGTGCTCGCGGTGGGGATGGGACCGGACGCCGAGGTCGGCCATCCGGGCGACCGGCTCCCGGGCGTCTGGAGCTCGCTCGAGCTCATCGAGCGGGTGAAGGCCGGGCGTGTGACCGATGTCGGGCACCGCGTGGTCGTGATCGGCGGCGGGAACACGGCGGTTGACGTCGCCCGGATCGCCGTGCGGCTCGGCGCCCGCGAGGTGTCGCTTCTCTACCGCCGCGGCGAGGCGGAGATGCCGGCCTACGCCCACGAGGTGGCGGAGGCGCGCGCGGAGGGCGTTGGCTTCGAGTTCCTCACCGAGCCGGTCGCCTTCCTCGGCGAGGACCGGCTCACCGGCGTGCGCTGCCGGCGCACGCGGCTGCGGCCGAGCCCGCACGGCCGCCCTCGCCCCGAGCCGCTGGAGGGCACGGAGTTCGTGCTGCGCGCCGACACCGCCGTCAAGGCGATCGGCCAGCAGCCGCGCCTGGAGCTGCTCGGCTGGGTGGAGGGGCTGACCCTGCGTGACGGGCGGCCGGAGGTCGATCCCGACACCGGCCGGACGACCAACCCGAAGTACTTCGCCGGCGGCGACGTGACGACCGGCGGCGCCACCGCGGTGGAGGCGGTGCGCTGGGGGAAGCTGATGGCGCGCGGGGTCGCCGCCGCGCTGGAGGCGGGCTGATGGCCGCCCGCCTCACCGCGCCCGAGGCGCGCCATCACCGCCAGGGCAGCGCCGTGCTGACCACGTTCAGGGGCTGGTGCAAGGGCTGTGATCTGTGCACCGCGTCCTGCCCGGCCGGGATCCTCGCCCTGGGCGAGGACGAGCGGATCGAGGTCACCGACATCTCGCGCTGCATCTTCTGCGGGATCTGCGCCGTGCGCTGCCCGGACTTCGTGTTCGTGCTGACCCGCGCCGGGGAGGAGCCGCCGTGGAGCAGCTGATCCAGGGCAACGAGGCGTGCGCGCTCGGTGCGGTCAGGGCGGGCTGCTCGTTCTTCGCCGGCTATCCGATCAGCCCCTCCAGCGAGATCATGGAGTGGATGGCGCGGCTGCTGCCCGCGCGCGGCGGCGTGTTCGTGCAGATGGAGGACGAGCTCGCCTCGATGGGGGCGGTCATCGGCGCGAGCTGGACGGGGGCCAAGGCGATGACCGCGACCTCCGGCCCCGGCTTCTCGCTGATGCAGGAGCACATCGGCTACGCGGCGATGACGGAGACGCCGTGCGTGATCGTGGACTCTCAGCGCGTGGGCCCGAGCACGGGCATGCCGACGATGCCCGCCCAGGGCGATGTGATGCAGGCACGCTGGGGGTCGCATGGCGATCGCCCCGCGCTCGTGCTGACCGCCTCGTCGGTCCGCGACACCTACTGGATGACGGTGGAGGCCTTCAACCTCGCCGAGACTTACCGGCTGCCCGTCGTGCTGCTGCTCGACGCGACCCTCTCGCACATGAGGGAGAACATCGAGCTTCCCGAGCTGGAGGTGCTCACCCGCGCCCGTCCGCGCTCGCTGGAGGGCTTCTCGCCCTTCGGCAGCCCCGAGTTTCTGCCCTTCGGCAGCGGCGCGCGCTTCATGGTGACGGGGCTGGCCCACGACGAGAGCGGCCGCGAGCGGGCGTCCAACGGGGGGGCGGGCGAGCGGCTGCTGCGGCGGGCGTTCGAGCGACTGCGCGACGGCGAGCCGCGGATCACCCACACCAGGCGCCACCAGCTCGACGACGCCGCGCTCGTGTTCATCTCCTACGGCATCACCGCCCGGGCGGCGCGGGCGGCCGTCCAGGAGCTTCGTCGCGAGGGCGTCCGCGCCGGCCTCCTCGAGCTGCTCACGCTCTGGCCCTTCCCCGAGCGGCTGGTCGGCGCGGTGGCGCGGCACGCCGACGCCATCGTCGTGCCGGAGCTCAACCTCGGCCAGGTGGCGCTGCTCGTCCGCGCCCACGCCGGCGGCACCCCGGTCGTCCCGCTCGGCCGCGCCGACGGGTCGCTGCTACAGCCGGGCGAGATCGCGCAGAGCGGACGGGACGCCCTCGGGCTGGTGGAGAGCGCGAGATGAGGCGCGGCGAGGACCTGCGCGCGTACCTGCGCGAGGAGGCGATGCCCAACGTCTGGTGCCCGGGCTGCGGCCACGGCAACGCGATGACCGCGCTGGCCCGCGCGTTCGAGATGGCCCAGCTCGACCTCGACGACGTCGTGGTGGTCGGCGGGATCGGCTGCGCCAGCCGGATGCCGTTCTTCCTCGACGCCAACACGATGCACACCACCCACGGGCGCGCCCTGGCCTTCGCCACCGGGATCAAGCTCGCGCGTCCCGAGCTGACCGTCCTGGCGGTGATGGGCGACGGCGACGCGCTGGCGATCGGCGGCAATCACCTCATCCACGCCTGCCGGCGCAACATCGACCTGACCGCGCTGATCCTCAACAACGGGATCTACGGCATGACCGGCGGGCAGGCCGCGCCAACGACGCCGCAGGGCTTCCGCTCCACCACCAGCATGCTGGGCAGCATCGAGGCCCCGTTCGACGCGGTCGAGCTGGCGCTGGCCGCCGGCGCCACCTACGTGGCGCGCACCACGACCTTCGACTTCGACGAGATGCCGCGGATGATCGAGGCCGCCCTGCGCCACCCCGGCTTCGCGCTGGTGGAGGTGGTCAGCCAGTGCCCGACGTACTTCGGCCGCCTCAACCGCCTCGGGCAGGGGCGGGCGCTGCTCGACTACGAGAAGGACATGACCGAGCCGCTTGAGGTCGCCAGCCGCGAGCAGCTCGTCGGCAAGCTGCCGATCGGGGTCTTCCGCGAGGAGGTCCGGCCCGAGTACACGCGCCGCTACGCGGCGCTCTGCGAGCGCGCACGGCGAGGTGGCGGTGGTTGAGGCGACCGGGGTGCGCTTGGCCGGCCGCGGCGGGCAGGGGGTGATGCTCGCCGGCTTCCTGCTCGCGCAGGCGGCGATGGGCGACGGCCTGAACGTGGTGCAGACGCAGAGCTACGGCCCGGAGGCGCGTCTGGGGGCCGCGAAGACCGACGTGATCCTCTCCCCCGAGGAGATCGCCTATCCGGAGGTCGTCTCGCCGGACGTGTTCCTCTGCCTTTCGCACGACGCGTTCGTCGCCTACTGGGATCGGGTCTCCGACGGCGCGCTGGCGGTGATCGACGAGCACGCCGCCCAGGGGCTGGACACCGGAGGGGCGCTCGTGCTGCCGCTCGCCGACACCGCCCGCCGGTGCGGCGCCGCGCTGGCCGCCAACATCGTCGGCCTGGGCGCGCTGGTCGGGCTCGCCGACCTGGTTTCCGAGCGCTCGCTGCGCGAGGCCCTCGCCGCCCGGGTCGCCCCCGAGTCGCTGGCGATGAACACCGAGGCCCTCGCCGCCGGGCTGCGCCTGGCCGCGTCCGCGAGGGCGGTCGGGGGCGCCTGAGCATGCTCGCCAGCTATCCGTCGGCCTGGCTGTTGCTGACCCTGCCGTTCCTCAGCTCGATCGTCGTGCGCTCGGTGCCGTGGCTGCTGGCGCTCGCCACGAGGATGAACCGGCTGACACGCCCGCTGGGGGCGCTCGGGCTGGCCTGCCTGTTCGCCGGTCTGTTCGGGCTGCTGCCGGCGCCGGGCGCCCTGCCGGTGGCGCTCATCGGGGGCGCTGTCTCCGGCTACGTCGTGTTCTCGCTGCCCCGCCGGGACTGGGACGGGGGCGGGGGCGGCTGGGAGGGGCCGGATCCACCGCCGCCCGACGAGCCGCCGCCGCTGGGCGCGAGCGGCCCGATCGACTGGGGGATGTTCGACCGGCTGCGGGCGGAGTGGGAGTGGCAGCCGGTGGGACGCCGGTGAGGGTCTCCTGACCACCGCCGGGTCATCCGATTCTCAGCCGTCGGGTGGGCGTCGCGGTGCTTCAATCGGGCGATGGGAGGCGGCGGAGCGGTCCGGCGGATGGCGTGCGCAGCCGGCGCGGCGGGTCTGGCCCTGACGGTGCTCCTGGCGAGCCCCGCCAGCGCCGTTGCCCGCAGCCCCGCGCGGTTCCTCGTCGGCTTCTCCAAGCAGGACATCACGCCGACCCAGCTGCCGTTCGACTACCTTGGCGGCGAGGGGTATCAGCGCGTCGGCACGGCGGTCGTGAGCCCCCTCTACGTCCGGACGCTGGCGATCGCCGCGGCGAACCCAGCCGGACGGGAGGTGGGCCGTCCGATCGTGATCTCGGCGATCGACGCGCAGGGCTGGTTCTCCGGCTACCAGAGCGGCCCAGCCGGCACGGGCCTCGCCGACTACGGCCTTGACCAGATCCGCCGCGCCGCGGCCGCCGCCACCGGGGTGCCGCCGCAGAACATCTCCTTCAGCTCGACGCACTCGCACACCGCGCCCGACGGGATGGGAATCTGGGGCGGCGCGCCGACCTCGTACATGGAGCAGGTGCGGGCGGCCGCCGTGCGGTCGGTGGCCGACGCGGTGGGGAACATGCGGCTCGCGTGGCTGCGCCACGGCACGGCCGATGGCGGCGCCTACATCTACAACCCGATACCGACCTCGGTCCCGCCCGACCAGTACTCCGACCCGAGCACCTGGCCCCAGTACAGCGACCTGACCGTGCTCCAGGCGCTCGCCTGGGGCACCGACCAGCCGATCGTCACGCTGTTTGACTTCGGCACCCACCCGGACATCCTCGAGGGCTCACCGCTGATCTCCCCCGACTGGCCGGCCGAGACGATCGGCCACATCACGAGCCGATACGGCGGGGAGGCCATGTTCGTGCCGGGGGTGGAGGGATCGGAGCCCCGATTCCCCGGCGGAGACACCCAGCCGCACACCAACGCCTATCTGGAGTCCGAGGAGGCGATCTACGCCGGTGAGATCGACGGGGTGGTCGACCGCGCGATCGCGACGGCTACGGCAATCACCACTCCGGGCGTGGCGGCGTCGTCGGTGCTCGTCACCGTCCCGAGCGCGAACCCGCTGCTGCTCGGCGCGCTGCTCGTCGATGCCCCCTCCGACGTTCAGGCGCAGATGGGCGTGGGGCACATCGAGCGCGCGACCGTCCCGCCCTACATGACCGCCAACGCGATCGGGACGCCGGTGTCGGTCGACCGCATCGGCGGCGGGGTGCTGTTCAACACCCCGGGTGAGGTCTACTCGGACGTGTTCTTCTCCGCCCACGACCAGGTTCGAGCGAGGTGGTACATGGTGAGCAGCCTCACCGACGACCAGATCGGCTACGCGGTGCTGCCCGCCGAGTGGCCGGTCGCCGAGGCCTACGGCGTGGAGGGCCCGGCTGCGCTGTACTCGATCGGCCCCTCGGTTGGCGCCCAGATCGTGCGCGGCCTGCTGACCAGCGCCCGCGGGGCCGGGCTCGCGGTCACCCCGCATCCCAAGGACCTCCTCGCCGATCGGGATCCGGTGGCGGCTCAGATGGAGTACTGCGTGACCTCAGGGGCGTGTCAGGCGGGGCTGCCGTAGGCGCGGACGCGGGCAGCCGTCGCCGATGATCCCGGCCCTCACGCGCCGACCGCCGCCCGCAGCTTGCCCAGCGCGCGCTGCTCGATCTGGCGGACGCGCTCGGCGCTCAGCCCGAGTTGGCCCGCGATCTCGCGCAGGGTCCGCTCCTTCGCCTGGTCGAGGCCGTAGCGGGCGCGCAGGATCGCGCGCTCGCGCTCGCTCAGCCCGCTGAGCAGGCTGCGCAGCTGCGCCACCTCGATCTCGTTCAGCGCGCGCTCGTACTCGTCCTCGGCGATCGGGTCGGCCAGCAGGTCCCCGAAGGTCCCCACGTTCCCGTCCTCCCCCGGCAGCGGCTCCTCCAGCGCCCGCGGCGGCTGGTCCGACGCGATCAGGTGGCTCACGTGCTCGGCGCTGAGCTGCGCGCCCGCCGCGAGCTCGGCGTGGGTCGGCTCGCGCCCGTTGGCCTGCACGTAGGAGCGGTGCACGTCCTTGATCCTGGCCAGCTGACGCAGCGCCCGGTCCGAGAGAACCACCGGCCGCGTCACCTCGGCGACCAGCTGCTGCATCGCGTGGCGCACCCACCAGGCGGCGTAGCCCCAGAACGGGACGCCGCGGTCGGGCTCGTAGCGCTCGAGCGCGCGCAGCAGGCCCACCACCCCCTCCTGCAACAGCTCGACCCGCTCGACCCGCCGCGAGGAGCGGTAGATGCGCGCCACCGAGGCGATCAGCGGCAGGTAGGCCTCGATCAGCTGGGCGCGCGCCTCCCGGTCGCCCGCCCGCGCGGCGGCGATCAGCTCCCGCTCGAGCGCCTCGGGCAGGCGCGGGCGGCGGTCGAGCTCGCGCAGGTAGCCGGTCGTGACCGGCTCCAGGTCAGGCGCCGCCTGCTCGAGCTCCTCGGCCAGCTCGGCGTCCAGGAGCCGCTGGCGCCGCGCGTGACGTTCGATCTCCTCGGAGTCCTCGGCGCCGAGTTCCGCCTCGGCGGGCTCCAGCGCGTCCTCGCCGTCGCACACAGAGTCGTCTCGGACCTCGGCGCCCGGGTCCCCTGAAACCCGTTCGACCTGCATCACCGCCTCAGCTTAGACCCCCGAGCGCCGCGCGGGCCACGCGGTTGAGGCCCTCCCCGGATGGCCTAATACCACTCCTAGAAGCGTTTTCTAAGGAGGTTGGCAATGACCCATATGCGCTACTGGGCGATGAGCCTCGCGACCGCGGTGTGCGGCGCATTCATCGCCATCGAACGATTTGCCTTCGCGCCGGGTCACGCGGTGTGGATCGCCTTCGGCGTGGCGATCGCGGCCACCGTGTTCTCGCTCGGCGCGTTCCTCTTCGCGCTGCTGCGCGCCAACCAGGCCTTCTCGGCCATGAGCGCGCTCGCCGCGCTGACCGCGGGATGGACGATCATCGCGCAGCGCACGTTCGCCACCGCCTCGGCTCTGTGGCTGGCGTTCGCGGGCGGCGTCGTGCTCCTGCTCCTGGCGCTGCGCGGCCTGGCGCTGCACGAGACAACCGTGGAGCGGGTCGTGTACGCGCTCGGCGCGGGCGCGAGCGAGGAGCGCCCGCAGGCCGCGCCCGCCGAGGCGCCCGAGCGGCCGGCGCGCCCGTCGATCAGCGCCGCGATGCGCTCGTGGTTGTACTGGTTGACCCACACGGGGCTGGCGCTGGCGGGCGCGTTCGTCGTGCTCGTGAGCTTCGCCATGACGGTGGCGGGCCACCACCACGCCTCGGCCCGGTGGATCACGTTCGGCATCGGGATCGCGGCGACGTGCCTCGCACTGGCGGCGCTGCTCGAGCGGGCCTCGGCGCGCGAGTTCGCCGGGCCGCGTGAGGGGGTGGGCGGACGCCTGGCGGCGATCGCCCTGACCGGCGCAAGCGCGGCGATCGCGGTCGCGATGATCGTCACGATGGCCGCCTTCAGCGGCGGCGCCGCCCGCTGGATCGCGTTCGCGCTCGGCTGCGGCCTGGCCGGCGCGTCACTTCTCACCCTCACCGTGCACGAGCTGACCGCCGAGCGGGTCCGGCACGAGCTCGATCTCGCCGCCCCGGCCCGCGCGCCGGAGGCCGCGGGCGCGCCCGCCGGCGGGCCCACGCCGGGGGCCGCGTGACGCCGGCGCAGCCCGCCTGACGCCGACGGGGTCGCGCGACGCCGGCGGGGCCGCGCGCCGCAAGCCGCGGCCTCAGCCGGCGAGCTTCACCGCCGGAGCGCGGTTCCCGAACCGGTCGCGGGCCGCGATCACCGCGACCCGCGCGCCGGCGGGGGCGGGCGCGCTGAACCCGGTCCCGGCCCGGCGGGTGACCTTGACGACGCGGCGGCCGATCCGGAACTCGACGGTTCCGCCGTCGGCCGCCGCGGGCGGGTCGAGGAGGCTCGCGCCCAGAAGCGAGTCGAATGGCACCGGCGGGTAGGCGAGCTCGACCGTCACGCGGCCGGCGGGCGCCCGCACCCGGTGGACCGCCAGCCCGGTTGAGGGCTTCAGGGAGAAGGCGTCCGAGGCCAGGCGGTAGCGGTTGGCGGTGACCAGGAACCGGTAGCGGCCCACCGGGGCGTCGAACGGGACCTGCCAGGTGGCCGTGTAGACGCCGCCCGGGCTCACCGTCCACACGATCTGAAAGCCGAGGTCGTCAGCCTGGGCGACCCATCGCCGGCCGCGGCGGCGCTGGAGGGTGATGAACGCCCGATCCAGCGGCCGGTCGAGCCCGCGGGGGCCGCCCTGCCAGCCGAAGCTCACCTGGTCGAGCCGACGGGTCGCCGCCGGCTGGCTGGTCGCGCTCGCGCCGGCGGCGCCGGCGCTGTACGGGGCGCCGTCGTCCTTGACCCCGTTGGTCGGGTCGAACGGGTAGGGGTCCGGCGCCGGCTGGCCGCGGGCCAGCCGCCCCGCCAGGTCGGCGAGCTGGTCGCGCACGAAGTAGCCCGACCACAGGCCGTAGACCGTGTGGGCGCCCTCGTAGTCCTGGTACTCGTACTCGGCGGGCGTCGTGTAGTAGGCGACGTACTCGTTGGCGAGCCCCACGATCGCGATCGTCCGGATCCCCGCGCCGGCGCTCGCCGCGGAGATCGCGGCGCGGATCCGCCGCCCGAGCTCCACCGTGGGCTCCCCCGGCACCGCCGCGAGCAGGTGATCGCCGATGCGCACGACCTGAAACGGGGCGGCGTTGGGGTCGTCCTGGTGGCCGGTGTCGACGACGATCTGGATCTTGTCGCCCTGGACGCCGACGTCGAGCGGCAGGTGGCGGCCCTCGAAGGAGACGCCCGTCGCGTCGTACAGCGGCCCGCGCCCCTCCTCTGACCCGGTGAACACCGCCAGCCCAATCACCGCCTTGGTGTCGATCGCGCCGCCTCCCTGAACCGTCTGGCCGCAGAAGCAGGTCCTGGTCCAGCGGTAGTCGAGGGCGAGATGACGCGACATGTGGCGGCCCGCCTGGCGCCAGCCGCGCAGCATCGCCCCGGCCTCGAGCGTCCCGATGTGGTCGGCCCACGCCGGCCCGTTGTGGACCAGCCCCGAGGACATGTCGCCCTCGGCGCCGTCGGCGAAGGCGTTGATCACCGTCTGGCCGGCCGGGACATGGCCCTCACGGCGCACCGCCGACTCGAACAGCCGCTCGGCGACCCCCTGGTGGTCGCCGCTGTAGACGGTGAACGTGTGCTCGACGTCGGTCCCGTGGTTGGCGAAGTCGGTCCACGCCCCCACCGGCACGCGCACCAGGCGGCCGTCTCGCCGCATCAGCTTGTCGACGCGCAGGACCGTGAGCAGCGGGTCGATCGTGTCCGGGTAGCCGCCGGGATCCTGGGCGGGGGTGCCCTGGTGGTTGGGGACCTGCAGCCCGAAGTTGGCCAGGTGGGCCTCCAGGCTTCGGTTCTGGGTGACGCCCAGCAGCTGCTGGTCCGACCAGCCCGCCTCCGCCGGGCCGAGGTTCTCGTCGGCCTTGCGGATCGCCAGCGCGACCCGGTGGATCAGGAACGTGTAGACCTGCGGGTCGGGCGGGCCTCCGACCGAGAAGTCGGCGAACGTCGGCGGGTCGGTCAGCAGCTCCTGCTCGCTGGGGAAGGCGGCGTCCAGCTCGCCGTAGTTGGAGAACTCGGCCTCCGCCGAGTGGGTGTGGGTCCCGGAGACCAGGACGTTGGCGGGGGAGTAGCCGAGGTCGCGGTCCAGCGCGGTGGCCTCCTGGACCAGGCCGCCGGTGGCCGCGACCAGGTCCACCTGCACCAGCGCGAGCTTGCGCGCCCCCTCCCGGAGGACGAGGGCGCGCGCGTACAGGCGGGTCCAGGTGCCGATCGTCCGGTCGTTGGTCGCGTAGCCGTCGGTGTAGTAGCCCGCGGGCGGCGTGATGTCGACCTTGGCGACGCCGGCGTACAGGCCGCCGTCGGCCTGGGCCGCCGGCGCGAAGCTGGCCGCGGCGGCGAGCGCCAGCAACCCTGTCAGCGTGGCGCGAGCGCGCCGCCTGCCGCGCGTGGCGCGCGTGCGCCGCCTGCCGCCTCCCGTGGACACCGCGGGGAGTCTATGCGCCGGGCGGTGTTCACGGGGCGTGCAGGAAGAGCTCAAGCGACACGGTGCGGGTTGCGCACCAGCCGCTCCGCCTGGAGTGTGAAGTCCGTCCGCGCCGCGAGCGCGAGCCCCATCGCGTCAGCCCCGCTCGCCGCCGCCTACCCGCGAGGGGAGCGCGAGCAGGGCGACCAGCGCGGCGCCCGCGACCGCCACGGCGCCGACCCCGAGCCCGAGGTGAAGCCCGCTGATGAACGCCGAGCGCGCGAGGTGCTCCAGCAGCTGCCCGGCGGCTGAAGGCAGCTGCCGGGCGACGGACAGCGCCCCGCCCAGCGAGCCGAGGATCGCCTGCTCGGCCGCCGGCGGCGGGTGCAGGGCGCCCAGCGCGTCCGCCAGGCGGCCCTGGTAGCGCGTGGAGAGCAGGCTGCCGATCACCGCCACCCCCAGCGCGCCGCCGACCTGCACGAACGTCCCATTGGTCGCCGAGCCGACGCCCAGGTGCTCGCCCGGGAGCGAGCCCATGATCGAGCCGACGGCCGCCGGCATGACCAGCCCGGCGCCGACGCCGATCATCACCATCCCGGGCAGGATCCCGCCGAACGTGGTCGTGATCGACGCGCCCGAGATCTGCCACAGCCCGCCCGCCGCGACCAGCAGCCCCCCGGCCACGGTGAGCTTGACGCCGAGGCGCCTGACCAGCACGCCGGAGAGCGGAGCGACCACCGCGATCGACCCCGCCGCCGGCAGCGTGCGCACGCCCGCCTGCAGCGGCGAGTAGCCGAGCTGGAACTGCAGGAGCTGGGTCATCAGGAACAGCGCGCTCATCAACCCGAACATCAGCATCCCCACCGAGACCATCGCGGCGGTGAAGCTGCGGCGGGAGAAGAAGCCGAGGTTCAGCATCGGGTGCGAGCTCTGGCGCTCCCACGCCGCGAAGGCGATCAGCGACGCGAGGCCGGCCGCGCCCGCGCCCACCACGATCGCCGAGCCCCAGCCGTGCACGGGCGCCTCGATGATCGCCCACAGCACGAGCCCCAGCCCGAGGATCGACAGCAGCGCGCCGGTGGCGTCCGGCCTGGCGGCGCGCGGGTTGCGGGAGTCGGGGACCAGCCGGACCGCGAACGCCAGCCCGAGCGCCGCGATCGGCACGTTGATCAGGAACACCGACCCCCACCAGAAGTGGGCCAGCAGCAGCCCGCCCACGATCGGCCCGAGCGCCGACCCCGCCCCTGAGGTCCCCGCCCACAGGCCGAGCGCGAGCTGGCGCTCGCCGCGCTCGGTGAACATGGCCGTGATGATCGAGAGGGTCGAGGGCATGATCAGCGCGCCGCCGATCCCCATGCTCGCCCGCGCGGCGATCAGCATCCCCACCGATCCTGAGAACGCGGCCCAACTCGAGCCGGCGGCGAACGCCACCAGCCCGGCGAGGAACGTGCGCTTGCGGCCCACGCGGTCCGCCACGCTCCCGGCCACCAGCAGCAGCCCGCCGAACACGAGCACGTAGGCGTCGACGATCCACTGCAGGTTGCTGTCGCTGGCGCGCAGCTCGCGCACCAGCGTCGGCAGCACCACGTTGAGGACGGTGTTGTCGAGCGTGACCACGAGTAGCGATACGCACAGCACCGCCAGCGCCAGCCAGCGGCGGGGAGCTTGGGGTGAGGCGATGGCGACGGCGGGCGCGTGGCGGGCGAGACGCGGCGGCGCCAACGGGCCGCGCGCGGCGCCGACCCGGCGCGAACGGCCCAGCGGGCTGCGAGGCACCGGCGTCAGTTCGGCCATGGCGCAGACGATGTCCCGCGCCAACGGCTCCCGCCATCGGTAGTCACCGGCAGATCCGCCGCGGAGCCCTACGGAGGCGCGATCAGCCGCGCGGGGTCCGGCGCGCGCCCGGCCGCCCCCGGCTACTTCCAGAGCCAGCGCCAGAAGCCGCCGCGCCCGAGCGCTCGGCCGACGACGACGTTCCTGGCCCGGCGCGCCGCCCGGCGCGGGTTGCCGGACATGACCGCGCTGATGTTGTTGGAGATCCGAGCCGCGCGGTAGAGCTGGGAGGTGAGGCTCCGACGTCTGGCCATGGCGGAAGCCTACGCCCGCGTCAGGACGAACGCCAGGGGTGCTAAGCGCCCGCCGATCTGATCGCCAGCGTGCATCGCTGTATCTCCGGCGCTTCACGCCAGGCGGCTCGCTGCGCTCACTGCTCCACCACCCGCCTGGTCGGCGTCGCCTGCTGCACTGACACATGCTCGCGGTTGAGTATCGGTACGCGGGGCGTCTCATGATCCGGGGATTTGAAGGAGCGGGCGTAGCCTCCGCTTTGACCTTGACCGTCAAAGCATTGGCGTACACCCGCATGCAGAAGGTCTCCGACCGTGGCTCATCACATCATCTGGCTCAGCTGTCGCCCGGTGGGCCGAGCCAGCGCGTTTCGACCCGGACGTCGGGGTCTTCCTCGAGCGGCTCGATCACGGTGTTTCGGGTGCGGATGCGATCGAGCGCCTGACCGTTGGGGGTGTGGGCCTCGACCGAGACGTTGAGTCGCATCGTTCCGCCGCCGAGGAGCTCGCGGAGCTTTGACAGCGACTGGTTGAGCACGAACAGGTCATCCTCGGTGGCCGCGATCTCAAGGCGCAGTCCGGTGGTGTCACCTCCGGGTTTCGCGCCGCCGGCTGGGACGGGCTCCGGCCCTTCGCTTGGGCCGGGCGGTGACGGCGGGGGCGGGGGCGGCTCGCCGCCGGCGGGGTACTCAGTCGTTCCGCCAGCGTCACGGCCAACATGACCGCGCCTTCGCCCAACTGGACCTGCTCCGCGGCGAGCGGCTCGCGCAGCCGAATGTTGCTCGGCGAACTCACTGTCAGCGCGCCGTTCGTGTCGGTGGCGAGAGCCGAGTAGCCGAACACCCCCTGCTGCACCCCTTCGGCGATGCCGAGGGCGAGCGCGTGAGGCGTCCACACCTTCGGGTGGTCAAGGAACTGGGGAAGTGCCTGGGCGATCTCCCGCACCCAGCGCCACTCGCGCTCCGGACCCAGCTGCGCCAGCGCCACGACCTTGGCGGGATAGAGCCGCGCCGCGACGTGGGTCTCGAGCGCCTCGCACACCCGCTCGTGCAGGCCGCGGCCCGCGGCGAGGATCGTCGCCAGCTCGCGGGTGGCGAACCGCAGCGAGCCGTCGTCGGCGAGGCCGGTCGGCACCTGCACCCGGACGTAGACATGGCCGAGCGCGGCGCGGAGCTCTCCCTCGGCGGCCTTGGCTCGCTCACGCAGCTCTTCGCGCTGCTCGGGCTGGATCTGCACGCGGCCCGAGAGCAGCGCCTCGACGGCCAGCGCCCGGCGCGCTGCAGCGCGGGCGTCGTCGAACCGGCCGCCGTCGGGCTCGACCAGGCACAGCGCGTTGCGGTTGATCCGCGGCCCGCTCGAGCCATCGAACACCCAGCGCTCAAGCGGCACGGCCGACGGGCTCCACTCGGGCGGGAGGTACACAACGCGAAAGACGTCGCCCTCGTCCGGCACGTCGGCCGGCGAGGCCGGCCACAGCACGACGTGGCGTCGATCCGGGCCACAGGCACCGAGCGCCGTCTCCAGCCGTTCGCGCACCCGCGCCCTGACCTCCTCGCGCGTGACGCGCTCCTGCTCCTGCTGGATCAGGCGGTTGAGGTTCGGGCGCGGCTCAAACCGATACCGGCCACCCACGTGACACAACCCACGGATCCGTCAGTAGGTTCCGAAATTCGGGTCGTGAGCGTAGGCCAGCTCGATCCGGCGCGACTCGACCAGATCGAACAGCTCGCCACCGTCGACCAGGCGAGCGCCCTGCTCCTCCGCGACTGTGCCGTCCGCCAACTCCGCGAGCGCGATCGTCGTCTCCTCCAGCCTCCCCTCCGGCGTCCGAACCCTCAACACCACGACATCCCCCAGATCCTCCACGCCATCGAGCGTCACCGGACCGACGAAGTGGCCAGCTACCGTGATCCGCCGGCCGATCAGCGCCTCAAGCGCCGCGACGTCAACGGTCGGCGAAGACAACCCTCCCCCAGACATCAGCCATTTGACGCAAAGTATCGGACAGGTCGGCCGAGCATGAAGGCGCTGGGTGAGAACAGCCGCTAGCTCTGGCGCTGGCACCAAGCTGAGCGGCCGGCGCGGATGGCAAACAGGCGACAGGACTGAGCGAGCGGGCGGGCGCGCACCGCGCAGAGCAGCGACCCGCTAGCCGGACCTGTACCAGCCCGGCCGTATAGGCGGAGGCGGCGGCTCAATCCTCAAACAGACGAAGGCCCCTCCGGGAGCCTCCGAGGTCTCGGCCGGCCGGCTTGCGGGGCTGGCGAGCTCCAAGCAAATCGCTCTGAGCGTGACACCTCGTCACAGCCCCAGGTTACGGATGAGCTTGGCTTGGCGCTTGCGCCACCAGTCAGTGAGCTCGCGCTTGCTCATCGGCAGCGACTCGTCCTCATCGCAGTCATCGAGGTAGCCGAGGGCCGTGATGAGCTGACGGATCGCGGCGCTCGCATGGTCGAGGCCGTATCGCTCGCGGAACAAGGCGATGCCGTCCTCCACGGACACTCCTCCACGCTCTTCAATCTCTTTGACGTCGTAGTAGTCGCGCAGCTCGCCGCGTTCTGCCAGCACCTTGAGCTTCATCGCCATGAGGTCGCGGATGTCGGCGACCTGCACGTCGCCGATGATTGAAGGAGGTGCGAGCGGATGCTGCGGCCGCGCCTCGTCCGCGTGAAAGAACTCGACTTTGGTTTCACCCACGTACACGCGCAGGGCGCCTGGTGAGCGCAGGTCAACTGCGGCGCCGAGCTTTGAAAGCTCAGTTTCGAGCGCGTCCAGGTCAACTGCGTTGTCATGAAAGAAGAAGTCGAGGTCGTTGCTGCGACGGTGATGGAGGTGCAGTGCGGCCGCGGTACCGCCGGCGAGGTAGAGGCCAGCGGGCAGGTGTGGGGCTATCAGTCGCCAAGCGTGGGCGACCGGCGGCGGCAGCGCGTCACGCACCTCTTTGGGCAGTCTCGCTCCTCGCCTGCGCGGCTGCGGGCCTGAAGCGTCGCCCTCCTGCTGGCCGCGGCCCATCAGTCTTCACCGTCGGCAGCGAGGTTCTCCGCCAGCGCTCTGACGGCGGGGTCGAGACCTCGTGCCCCAGCGGCCGCGCGCCAGTGAGCGGGCCGGAGGTTGCGCGCACCCCACGCCAGGCCGCCAGGGTCAAGCGTGCGCAGAAGCCGACGGGCGATGTAGTCGCCCCCGTGAGAAACGTTGAGCTGGGCAGGGTTCGTGTTCCAGAAGAGATGCCGCAGGTTGGCGGGAACCTCCTCGTCGCGGTCGGCCTCCGGGGGTTCGACCCGGGCCAGTATCGGCGCCAGCGTTTGGTAGGCGGGATGACGGCGGTTAGCGTGAATGAGGCGGACGTGTCGCGGACGTCCGGCCACGATGACGTCATCCTCGTGGGTGATGAGGTCCGCTGCGGCAAGCCGCGCGAGCGCGCGGGACGTCGCTGTCGGGGAAAGCCCCGCTTTACGAGCCACCGCTCGCGCCGACGTCAGTCCCAGGGGAGAACGAGCGAGAGCAGCAAGAGCGGCCGCTTCCGTATCGGAGAGTCCGGGGACCCTCTGACGACGCCCCAACACTGCGCGCAGCTTCTGCGCTTGGGCTGAGGACAACACGAGGCTTCCGTGCCCGTCACGGCGGTCAAAGCCGAGCCGCTTCGCAGCCCGCACGACGCGCGGCACACTGGTGCCCAGTTCGCGAGCTAGTTGCGAAGCTGTCGCCTTGGGCGCGGTTTTACGAACGGTACTGTCCATATTGTTAGGCTAGCGCCTACGCGACCTCGCGCCGCGATGTTGCGGAATAACTCGTCGTCCCGACTTCGGGGTCCAACCCCAAGGTTCGGCGCGCGGGAGGCACCCGGCACTAGCGTCAGCATCATGCTCGCCGAGTTGACCGAGGCTCTGGAACTCATCGCAGCGCACCCCGAGTCTGGAAAGGCAGCGGCTCTCCAGCGCAGAGCGCGCGCGCGGCGCAATCAGACCTAGATCAGTGGGTAGCAGGGCGCCGGCGGCGTAACGGTGTGCGCATGTAGGCGAAGGGTGATGGGCCCTGGTCGCGGAAAACCCCGCGGATGCGGGGCTTTCCGTCTGATCGA